>Ga0172380_10000097_pt1 | contig 187081 bp, 182 predicted proteins | sample Leawe162metaG_FD_119747 | JGI IMG/M metagenome (GOLD analysis project Ga0172380, IMG submission 119747) | Leachate microbial communities from a municipal landfill in Southern Ontario, Canada - Leachate well 162 metaG | ecosystem: Engineered > Solid waste > Landfill > Unclassified | place... | reverse complement strand
CTGGCCGTAATAGTTCATACCCCAGCAAAAGACCGTGCCGTCAGCACGCAGTGCGCACGAATGTGCATTGCCTGCCGCAACAGTCGTGGTAGCAGCGTCAGCAACCGTATTCAAAATAATGGATGCCGAGCTCCCGGCGCCCGTAACTTCGGTCTGGGTATGTGCGCTTCCTGTAAGGTTAAATCCGGTAGCCGCATTTGCATCGCTCGTCTGGGTAAGCGATTGCGAGGTAACGCCGAGCTGCAAATCAGCGCCTCCATTCACAATCGATAGTGCTGCGTCTTTTACACTGTATTCCGTCCAGCCTGTTTGATTAGATGCATGTACTGCGCTATTTGCTGTTACTCCGCCCGCCCAGTTTGTTTGCGTAAACGTAGAGGCGGCGGCGGCAACTTGGCCGTATGGCAAAATCGTGTACAGAAGTAGGCCACAAATTGCAGCCGAAGCAAAAAATCTTTTAGGAAAATCTTTGTTTACCGTGAAATGTTCAAAAGGAGAAAGAACCGACAATTTAATACAATCTAAATAAAAAGCAGCACATTTTTTTGTGACTTTTTTAGTAGCCCAAGTTACCTTTGTATGACTTTTTTCCACTTTGAAAATAACGATTTCTAGTAAAACAAGTCTGTTAAAATCAGAGCTAGCATACTATATTTTTAACATTTAGTCAAACTATATATTGATAGAATATCGCTGATGCCCCCCTAAAATAGGGACTACTAATATTGTACACATTAGGACACCATCATAATAAAAAACTGATGCGCTGGCTAAGAATATAGCCGAAATATAGCCTTTGTTGTCCACCGCGGCGGACTTCTCTTTTATATCCATTATCATTGTTCGGTTTTCCACCAAAGGAGGATCCGCCCTTGGAGGAGAATACCTGCCGGCAGTGCTACGCACTGGTGTTGCGGGCGAGATTCCGCCGCAGAGAAACTTCTCCGCTCCCCGTCTGTCCGCCTCTGGCGGAACCCCTTCCCCAGGTTCGAGTCCTTCCTTGTCTTCACCAAAAAAAATCACTGACGCAAAGTCAGCAATTTTTTTTGGTGCCCCGCTATTTCGGGACTACTATCGTTATATACATTACTGGTGCGCGGGAGAGGACTCCGTCGCTTCGCTCCTAGAACCCTCGTCGCCAAAGCTCCTCTTTCAAACCCCTCGGTTTGAATAATTCCGCTGCGGGAAAACTTCCGTTTTCCCGACCCCTTTCCCAGGTTCGAGTCCTTCCTTGCCTTCACCAAAAAAAATAGCTGACGCAAAGTCAGCAATTTTTTTTGGTGCGCGGGAGAGGACTCGAACCTCCATGGGATTGCTCCCACTAGCCCCTCAAGCTAGCGCGTATACCAATTCCGCCACCCGCGCGCACAATTTGTAGAGTGTAGCGCCCTGTCAGACGCCACGCAAGGTTACGCCGCAGCAGTAACCTTCTTCACTTCCTTAATTCGCTTCTTTGATGTTCGGAGATAACCAAGCTTTGCTCGACGCACTCGGTAGAGCTTCTTCACTTCAATCTTGTCGATGGTTGGTAAGTGCAGTGGGAAAATCTTTTCAACACCAACGCCATTTGAGATTTTGCGAACGGTAATAGTGGCACCGGCTTCTGAGCCATGCTTCCGACCTATGACCGTACCTTCGAAAATCTGTACACGCTCTTTCTCTTCGCCCTTTGGCGTAACTTCCCGAATTCGTTGGTGTACCCGCACGAGAGCACCCGGCACTACTTCTGGGTACACTGGGCCAACACTCACCACGGCAGCCTCACTGACAGCCACAACTTCTTCAGCCGTCGCCTCTGCTGGCTCGGCTTCAACAGTTTCAGCAGGCACCTCAGCCGCCATCTCTGGGGCTGTAGCTGCTTCTTTTGGTTCTTCAGAAGGGGCAACTGGCACCTCTTCAGTTTTCTCTACTTCTTCTTCAGCCATACAACGCTCAAAAATCGAATAAAAAAGCCCGAATTTCGGGGGTAAAATGCTCAGCTATTCTAAGCAATAACGTACGGTCAGTCAAGAGTGCACTTGCGCAATACTCCGAATGATAGCAGCAACCTCATCAACCGCCTGCCCTAATTTTCCTTGCGTATTCACAATGCGATAATCAAACTCGGTCTGACGTGCTAATTCTTGTTCGGTCTCTGTCCATCGCACCCGCCGCTGTTCTGGGGTAAACGTGTTCGAACTAAGTCGCACTTTTAGTTCGGCAAGGGAACCAGGGAGTATAAAAATGGTTATTGTTCGCAGCGTGCGGGCTCGAAGTGCTGCGGCACCTCGTACGTCAATCTGTTGAATGACATTGTGACCTTGCTGCAACAATGTTAGTAACGGCTCTTTCGGTGTCCCATATTTATAATTACGCACTGGTGCCCATTCGAGTAACTGCTTTTTTGCTATGCGCTCCTGAAATGCATCGTCGGATACGTAATGATACGTCTTCCCGGCTATCTCACCCGGTCGACGCAAACGAGTTGTCATGGTTACGAGTTTCACGAGTCCCAAACTTCTACGCCGGAGCAGCGAACGAAGAATGGTGTCTTTGCCCACACGCGACGGACCCACCAAAAGAAAGAGGGTGCCGGTATTTTTTTGTTTCAGCGGTTTCGGAGTCATGCCGTTATGGTAGTCAAGAAGGTAGCAAGTTCAGCGTCGAGCGGCAACGTATACCGATGCCAAACTTCCTGTGAGTCGCGGAATCCAAGATTCGTCGCCTGCAAAAAAAGTCGAGGCAACGCCACACCCTGAGCCAACACTTTACCGTACAACGCGTCCCCTACCACGGGGTGACCCAGGGCATTGAGGTGGGTTCGTATTTGGTGCGTTCGGCCAGTATGAATGACCACGGAAAGTAACGTGAAGTTAACATACCGAGTAAGCACCGTGTACGCAGTCTCGGCGGACCGTCCTTCACCACCGCTTGGTCGAGCAGCCATACGACCCGGATTTGTTTTCGAGCGACCAATCGGAAACGTTATAAGACCTTCGTCACGATCAATGCTGCCGTGCACCAGTGCGGTGTACTGCTTCTCCACTCGTCGTTCACGAAACTCGTTCACCAACCAGTCATACATAGCTGCCGTCTTAGCGACCACAAGAAGACCAGAAACATCACGATCAAGACGATGCACGATACCGGGGCGGTCCGGCTGACCAACTGTTGCGATGGCTGGTAAATAGTTTAGTAACGCGGAAGTTAAGGTTGGCGCTTTGGCGTTCGGCGCCGGGTGAACAAGAACGCCAGCTTGCTTGACGACAACTAAAAAATCTTCAGTCTCGTCGAGAATAACAAGTTCTGGAGCTGGGGGTGGAGGAATCAACGCCTCTGGATTATCGACAACGGTAATGACTTCTCCTGCTTTTAACCAATGGTGTATGACTGGGGCAACCCCACTAATAAGCACTGCCCCACTACGAATCAGCTGTTGCACCCGACTCCGCGACAACCCAAGGGACGCTACGAGATAGAGGTCGAGGCGTTGTTTCCCTATATCAATTGGAACCTTCAGTGTATGTTCTGGCATATTCGTCTTTTATAAACTCTACGGCAGCCTGCTTGGTGCGTACTGTACCCATCAACTGCTCTTCGCGCAATCGACGTTTCAAAAACCCAATGGCCGGCCCGGCGGCAATACGCACCACGCGCATAATGCCGTCACCACCAAGTAGTGGCGCTGGCAACTTACCATCACGTCGGGGTATCCGCTTCAAATGGCGCTCTAGGTCAACAAGATGTTTTGTGTACGGCTTTCCACTGGCTGGAATAGTGCCGAGCGTATCGGCCAGCAAAAGTGCCTTGAGCTTTTCTGCCAAAGGATGGTCAACGAAGTACTTTAGCACCGTGCGCAACTTCATATCAGTCACCCGACCGTGCAACAAGAGAAGATGGTGCTGAATAAGCCAGCGCACATTTGTTGGCTCAACGTGTAGTCCCGAATCTACTGACATCACAGAGAGCTTCAGTCGCTCACAAATTGCTTCAGCCATTTTTCCACCTTCGACATCGTGCCCATCAAAACGAACACGATCGACGCCATCCTTTTTTGGAGTTCTGAGCATGGTCGGCTTGGCTATGTCGTGTAGTAACACCGTTACAACTAACTCCGCATCAATGCCTGCATGCTTTGCCCGGAAGCGTCTAGAGGCAAGCGCCGCGAGTGCCAACGCAGTGTGCTTCCAAACAGACCCTTCGCTGTGATACTTGCGCGGTTGCGGGCACGTTTTCGTGGCTCGCAGTTCAGGAATTAATTTCTCAAGTGCCGTACTGCGGTCATACAGGTTGAGCGCAATAACGGGATTTGCAACGAACGTCCGCAAAAACTCACGAGCAATCACTTCCCTCGGTACAACAAATTCACCGCTCACTTTTTTTACAAGCCCAGCCGTCGCCACCCGCAGCTCCCGCCAGGTGGCTGGTGCAAATGAAAAATTATGTGTAACGGCAAATCGTAACCCACGCAGGACGCGTGAGTAATCTTCGGCGAACCGAGTTGCCGCATCACCCACCGTACGTAATTGTCGCTTCTTTAAATCAACTATTCCGCCGGTTGGGTCGACAATGCATTTACCACGTATATCCCAGGCTATTGCATTCACCGTATAGTCTCGACGCAAAAGATCCTCTTCGATAGGTAAAGACGCACGACGCACCACCTTTATATCCCTATATGCACCAGTTCCCTTGGCTGGTAAATCAAGCCGCGGCAGCGCAATATCAATGGCCAAGCTGCCGTGTTGACCTGTTGGAACAAATTTTATAACCCCGAACGTCCGGCCGACGGTATTCACTCGGCCATGTCGCTTTAGAAACGTTAGTAATTTCGCCTCGGCAACATTGGTCACTACAAAATCATAGTCTTTCGTTTGTCGACCAAGTAGCAAATCGCGCACCATGCCCCCGACCAAATAAAGATTGGAATCAGGATACGTTTTGAATAAGGCACGGGCAAATGAAAGTTCCCGTGTTCTAATGGCTCTTTTTTGCCAATCTTTTAATATTGTTTCTGGTTTCATAAGACAATGGTATCACAGGGCTTTCTTTGCCGACACGGAAACAACAAAGCCACCCTTGCGGTAAGGGTGGCTTTGATTGAAATGCGACACGACAACTACGCTTCTATATCTGTATTCGTTAATTCCTCGGGTGGTAAAGCATTTTCCCGGCTAATCAATATTTCTTCTGGACTAGGTGCCGTGCCGGGAGCTTCGTCTAAAGGTACGAAACGGCCGTGCGCAGGTTCGTCGCTAGACTCTTCTGTTTCGTCCGGTTTCCTTTCGCGGATAAATCTACTTGCCCAAAAATGCGACTCACCTTTTGGCTCTCCACTGAATAAACCCATATTTTATTATAAAGTTTACTTAATTTATTAAATTATAGCAGATTATTTGAATAAAATCAAGATTCCGCAGCGTAAAATCGAGATCCTTTCTTTGTTGATTCAATGTACTAGTACATTGAATTGTGCGATAAAAATTAATTTAAAAAAACTACATTAGCCTTTGTCTCCGTCAAAAGTTCCCTGGAGTCCCGCCTACGCGGGACTACTGAAATCCTAAACATTTTGAAAAATTAACTCTTTGGAGTCCCGCCTACGCGGGACACCATCATCATTTATCTTTTGTCGTGGTAAAAAACTCGGCTCTGTTGGAGCCCCGCTGCTGCGGGACTACTGTCATCGTAAACATTTTGAAAAATCAAAGATTGAATTCCTTGGAGTCCCGCCTACGCGGGACACCATCATCATTTATCTTTTGTCTCCGTCAAAAGTTCCGCTTTTGGAGCGGGCAAGGGGAATCGAACCCCTGGCATCAGCTTGGAAAGCTGAGGTATTACCATTATACGATGCCCGCCTAAAGTACAGTTTTTCTATCCTAGCGTGCTTTCCTGGGTTCGTGAAGACTTTCTCGACTGCCACCAGCTTTTAATTGGCGGGATAAATGACACCACGATGATTCCAGCAATTATAGGGAGAATGTACTCGTCAATACTTGGCACAAGTGTACCAAGAGTGAACCCAAGTGTCGGTATACCAATCGCCCACAATGCGGCACCGATAAAATTATAAGTGATGAATGTGCGGTACGGCATTTTGCCAACACCTGCGAGAATCGGAGTAAACGTTCTAACAATGGGCATGAATCGTGCCAGCACAATGGCTTGTGCGCCATAGCGAACAAAAAAATTGTGTGCTTGTTCAAGGTGTGCTTTTTTAAAAAATCGAGAATCCTCTCGGGTAAAAATCCGCGGACCAATTCGATACCCAAATGCATACCCAACACTGTCGCCTGCCACTGCTGCTATAAACGAGAGCAGAATGAGCAATGAGAATGAAAAAACACCTTGTGAGGCCAGTAGTCCGGCCGTGAACAGCAGGCTATCCCCCGGCAGAAAGAAACCAATAAGAAGCCCCGACTCTGCAAAAACTATAGCGGCGACGCCCAAGAGTCCGACGGTTTGAATAATTTGGGAAAGATCAAAGTGCAGCATGGCGTCGTTTCTGTGCTGCATTAATGGCGTCGTCATCTAAACCAAAGTGGTGTGCAACTTCATGCCACACAGTGTCGGTGACAATTTTTCGAATACCCTCAGGGGTGTTACCGAGCGCGACAATGGGCTCTTTAAAAATGGTTATTTTATCAGGGAGCACCATGCTGTAGTTTGGTCCGCGACGGGTTTGAGGAACACCCTGGTACAAACCAAGCAGTGTGTGACCCCGAGCTATGGGTACTTCGTTCAGCTGCTCGGGCCGCGCTACTGCTTCTATGGTTATAACCACATTATCCACGAGCTTGCCGAAGTGCTCTGGAATAGCATCTATTCCTTCACGCACAAGCTGGCTGAATACTTCATCGGTCATGGCGCCATGATAACTGATTTGTTGGTCGTCGGCTACGGTTGTCAGAGGCCCGCCACGACTGCTATACTTCGCCCTACTTTATCTCTTCTATGGCAGCCCGCCCAAAGTTTCACATTGTGGCGGGCATGGGGCAACACAAACCCTTCACCTGTGTCATTGTTCGTTGTAGGATCTTATCTCTGTGGCAGGGTAGCTCAGCTGGTTAGAGCAACGCCTTCATAAGGCGGAGGTCGCGGGTTCGAGCCCCGCCCCTGCTACCATAGTGAAACTTTTGACGAAGACAAAAGATAAGTGATATCAGTAGTCCCGCAGCAGCGGGGCTACCATAACGGAAAGAATCTAATGACTTTAGTGCCGTAGTAACGGTGCTACCATAGTGATAGAAAATGCAAGGACGGGAGTGCCGTGACAACGGTGCTACCATAGTGAAACTTTTGACGGAGACAAAAGATAAACGACGACAGTAGTCCCAACGGGGGGCTACCATAGCGGAAAAGTCTAATAACTTTAGTGCCGTGACAACGGTGCTAGATAACGGAAAGATTTAGAAATCCTGCGCATCAATCACACTACCCATTTTTATGTCTGTCAGTAGCCAACTAATTGAGAAAATTCCCGTTATCGTTCTTTTGCTACTGAGTGCTAGCTCGGTAGTCGCCGGTGATTACTTTGCAAAACTTTGGTCAATCAATTCTAGTCGACTACTCTTTGGTTTGGCGGTGCTTGGGTACATCGGCTCTGCTGTTTTTTATATACCAACCTTACTCCGAGAAGGGCTTGTCATAACATCTGTTATCTGGACAATCCTTAGCATCGTTGGTTTTTTAGTCATCGGTGTGCTTATATTCAATGAGGCACTCACGGGGTGGCAAATAGCGGGGGTAACAATTGGTGTTATATCTCTGATTATTTTAAGCTTCTCCTAGTTCATAAGCCCGGGTGGCGGAATGGTATACGCAGGGGACTTAAAATCCCCGGGTCTCACGGCCATGAGGGTTCGACTCCCTCCCCGGGCACCATTAGTGGTCATTTTGATTTTTCAAAATGTTTATACTGACAGTAGTCCCGCAGCGGCGGGACACCACCAAGTCAAACTTGGTTTTGGATAGGTAAAATAAGTGAGGTCAGTAGTCCCGCAGCAATAGAAATCATTCCGAAATATTCGGAATGTGAGGGAAAAAATTTCAAATCTTTATGAAAACCGTTGGGTTTATATACGCCATAGCTGCCGCTGTCACGTGGGGTTTGGTATATACCATAGACCAAAAGATACTGGACAAAGTTTCTCCATTATCCTTGATTTTTGTTGATGCCATTCTCGTAGCCAGTATTACGTTGCCGATAATACTTTTGGATACGCAGTCGCTAAAGGTTTTACTGACGTCCGGAAAACTAAATCTAAGTTTAATTCTTGCTGCCGTAATTTTGGCAACACTAGCAAATTTTTTTATCTTCTCTGGTATAAAAATACTAGGAGCACCAACTGCATCAATTTTTGAAATAGCATACCCATTTTTTGTTATACTTTTTAGTTTTTTGATTTTTAAAACAAGCTTAGATTTCTATTTCCTCCTAGGCTCAGTTTTTATATTTATCGGTTCTTTAATCATAATAAAGCTTGCCTAACTGATTCAGTTACAGATTTTTTCCTCAAGAGTTTTTGCGTCGGTTCGTCGTCAATAAAATTTGCGACTGTCGGACTACCTCTAGCCTATACTCTTTCGAAGCACTGCCAACGGTTGTAAATACTCTTCAAATGACTCACCGGCCTCTAGTCTAGCATGCACCTTTTGAACAATATTCGCGTGCTCAATTTCGTCTTTGGTAACAGGTCCTAAACGTTCCCCAAGATACGCTTCTATGTACTGAACATCTTGCTCAACCTCTTTCCATTCAGGAGACAATGTTGCCAGACGTGCCAATCCTTCTTTACACAAAAAGCCACCGGCTCGTTTCAGCTCACGCCGCAGACCAATATAATACTTCTCTAGCAAGTCCACGCCCATATTTTCCTCAGCATACTTTATTCCCCTACCAGTGCCGATGAGTTCCGGCGGAACGCCAAGTGAGTACAGCGCACCAGTAAAACCTATGGCACGAGGCAGTTGCACTTTTCCAAGACTCCGTGAATAACCAAAAAGACCAATATGCTGCACTCGCTCCCGTCGTCGTGGCAACGCAGAAGCAACCTGCATGATAATTGGCGCAATGCCCTCAACCGTTCGCTGGTAAGCCCCCTCAAAGTATGTAATGAGCGTTAGTAGCTTCTGTTCTTCCGATGGCGTAATCGTTGCTGCCTCGCCTAAGGGGAGCATCGTTTCGAGCAGGCGGATTGCTTCGAGAACCTTTTTTTTGTCAAAATCATACCGAAAAGCACTTTGCAAAAGCGCAGTTTTTATACCTCGATACTCGTGACAAAATTCTGCCACTGTATCGGGTGTTAGTCCCCCACGAAATGGCAAACAAGCTGAACCGATGATTGGGTACAGCCGCACCCCAGTTCTCTGTTCAAGCTCTTGATAACGAGACAAAGCAATTTTTATGGCCAGTACGGTTGGCACTAATCCGGAATTCAATGCTGGATCTGAACGGGCGAGGTACGGCCGAATGTACGCTGGTGTAAAATGAAAGATTCGCTCATGAAGTGCCAAGTACGTTTCCAAAATATGAGCAGACGCGATAATAACATCGACTTGTTCAAAAAGTGGGATAAGTTCAATATGGGTCAGGCCACCTCTCTCGAAGTTGTGCAGCGGATGTTTTAACGACGCCAACTCTTTAAACGATTCTTGAATGGCAATCATCTCTTCGGCTGACTCTGTCATGGGTAAAATGACTTCAAATAAGGGCGGAGCGTGAAGACCAACTTCTTTTGCTAGACCAGCCGCGCCCAAAATGCCCATGAATGCCCTACCCAAACGAAATTCTGTTTCCACCTTTGGGTTTGGAAGACGAAATGTTAAAAACTTATCTTTACCCAGGGGAAAATTTTTAAAGTATTCGAGATGTTCCGCCAACAAACGTTCAATGACCGATTCATCGACAAATTTGCCTTCCCAATCCCATTTGTACTCTGAGACACCGAGCTCGGAAAAAGAAAGGAAGCACTCATGTGTTTCCTGTTGCGTACTAATAAACGCTTCGGTATGCCAATAAGGCGTACCAGCTTGATCTGGGTGTTGTGAAACCATGGTGGCTGGAATCTTTCTATTCATACTTTTTTACAAACCGTTCAATACGTTTTATCCCTTCCTGTAATTCCTCGATGGGTACAGCAAAGCTTAAACGAATATAATTTTTATAAAGGAAAGTTTCGGCTGGAACGACAGCAACTCGTTCTTCGTCAAGTAACGCTTGGCACCAGGCCACTGCGCTCTGAAACTGTTTTCCAAGCAGCGGGCTGATATCGACAAAAAAGTAGAAGGCACCATCAGGAAGCGTGAACGATAGCTGTGGAGTCTTGGCCAGTGCTGCTGCCAAAAAATCACGACGGCTACGGTAGACCGTCCGCATCGCCTCAACTGATTTTTGCGGATGAGTCAGCGCCGCACAGGCGGCTTTCTGAGAAATAGACGACGTACTTGAGGTTGTTTGGCTTTGCAGGGCAACCATGGCATCGATAATATGTTTTGGCCCAGCAGCAAAACCAACCCGCCAACCGGTCATGGCATAACTTTTTGAAAAACCATTTATCGTTACAGTACGTGCTTTTATCTCTTCATTGAGAGATGCGATTGATACATGTCTACGCCCGAATATAATTTTCTCGTAGATTTCGTCAGAAATAACGATTATATTTTTTTCTACGGCAATCTCAGCTATTTTTATCAATTCTTCTTCTTCTATAATCGCCCCGGTTGGGTTAGCTGGACTATTTAATACAATTGCTTTTGTTTTTGAAGTAATACTTTTTTCTAGAGCGGCCGCGGTTAAACGAAAGGGTGGTTCTAGGGTAACAAAGACGGGTGTTGCGCCGCTCAGTCGTACTTGTTCCGCATACGTACTCCATGTGGGCACGGGCACAATAACCTCGTCTCCACTGTCACAAAGTACTTGAAACGCGTGATAGAGCAACTGTTTCGTTCCCACCCCAATAACTATTTCACTTGGGTGATAGAAAACTTTATTTTCATCAAAAAGTTTTTTGCACACTGCCGTCCTCAATTCAACGATGCCACTAGTGGCGGTGTAGTGCGTAAACCCCTTCACTATGGCAGCAATTGCTGCAAAGCGAATACTCCAGGGAGTACCAAAATCTGGTTCACCAATGCCTAAATTCACGACACTAATTCCATGGGACTCTAAAAGTCTCACGTTCTCTTCCAGCGCTAATGTTGGTGAAGAATGAAGTTGTTCTATTCGTTTGGCAAACATACGCATAAATGAAGACAACAAAAAAACCTAGTCTCTATCCATAAAAATTCTGGATAGACAGAGACGAGGTTACTCGTGGTGCCACTCTGTTTTCTTAGACAGTCGCCTGTCTAAGCTTATCAGTGCCCTCTAATTAGGACACCTCTATTCTATAACGGGAATTCCCGGCAAGGTTCTACTTATCTCTTTCAAGAGGTTCTTCCTGCAGCTCCGGAGTGTCAACTCCATCAACGCTTTTTGAATTGTAATTGGATAGTAGCAAAATGCTTTGGGCTGTCAATTTCGTAAACGACAAGACTCGCTTAAACGTATTGAAAAACGTTAGAAAAGAAAGAAGACCCCATACGCACTAAAAGAAAAGAAAGAAAAGAAAGGAAAGGTGGGTGGGTGGGTGTGCTAGAAGGGGCCTCTTTCTGGATAGTGGTGTGCGGGATTTAATGATTCACCCGCTGCCAAATTTCGGTGACCTAGGCGCAGCTGCGCCTATCAAGGCGCAAGGCGCACAAAAGTCACCATATCCAGGTGTGAATTCACAACTCGAAGAGCCGCAGTAATGAAAAAACCGCGTGAAGACGCGGAAACGGGTACGCACGAAGTGCGACCTTTTTTTCCACGCTCTCGATCCTCGGAGAGTTAAGAACTCACTTGAGTAAAATTCGTAGTGTGGCCGGACTGGCTACCGTAGCGGGTCTGTGGGGATTGCTCCCTCTTCCCTACGAACGTTACTTTTTAGAAAAGAACGACCGAAATGTTATCGGTCAAACGAGTATAACAAATTGTAGAAAGGTGTCTAGTGCAAAATTGGGGCCAAACCGAAATATTTACTCACCTTACTCTCCGTCAAGATAGTGGTCCGAAAGATCGAGCAACACTATGAGTAAGGCGAGCGAAATTGGCCCAAGAATAATGCCTAACGGTCCGAAAAGTTGTAGCCCACCGAAGACTGATAACAGCACCAAAAATGGATGGATATTAAAACTGCGACCAATCAGCCAAGGCCGAAGAATATTATCAATTAACCCAACGAGAACCGCCCCCCAGGCAAGTAAGGCAAGCGCCATGATTGGTGAACCAGCATACAACAGGTAAAGCACAGCGGGAACAACGACGAGTGAGGTACCAATGCCCGGAATAAGTGCCGCAAAAATGGCTACCCCACCCCACAGTGCCGGACTTGGGATACCAAAAATCGCAAAACCAATTCCGGCCAATACGCCTTGCGCAACGGCAACAACCACAGTGCCGGTAACGACAGCATTCACCGCTGTTTCAAGCCTGTCGAGTATTTGATAATCTCGTTCTTCTTTAAATGGGCTCACTTTTGCAAATGCCGCCGCAAATCGGTCACCATCTTTCAATATATAAAAAAAGGCAATGGCACTAAGCGCGAAGTTAAAAAGTGCCGACACAGTACCAGACAAAACACCCCGCACATTACCAGCCACACTAAGCCCAATGTCTTGGACGTAGCTGGCCAAATTACTACGAAGCCCTGGCATGTACCGTGACAGGATATCTACAATGTCATCCTCTACACCACCGTAACCACCAAGTCGCAAATAGGTCACGAGACCTCTGGCTTCCAAAAAAACAAGACTCCCCAAAATGAGGAGTGGCACAAGGACAAGCCCCACAGAAATAACCACGGTCAAAAAAGCGGCGGCACCATTTGGCGCACCAACATAACTCTGTAACTTACGATGGACTGGCCGAAAAACAACTGCCAACGCTGCCGCAATCGCCAGTGGTTGTAGATACGGGAAAAAAAGCGCGAATACCAAACTGGCCGCACCGAAAAGCATAGCAAAGAAGAAGAATTGTCGAGAATTTACCTTCATACGCGTAAGTGTAGCATGGCTGGTTCGAAAAAAAAGTTCAGAGGCCGCACCTTAAAAATCTATACCTTTCTGTGCCAAAATGCCTTTATAGTACGGATGCTTCACCATATCGACTCGGCTCACCAAGTCCGCTTTTGCAACTAATGCCTTTGGCGCAAAATGCCCAGTCATAACAAGGTGCGTAAGTGGCGGCTTAACCTTCAAAACTGCGAGAAGGTCTTGCACGGTGATTAACTTTTCTTCTATGGCACTTATTGCTTCATCCATAACGATGAGCTGGTAGTCACCACTCTTCAGGGCACGCTTAGCGCGTGCTAGGCCACGCTTGGCGGCGTCTTTATGCACACGCATCGGCTTCTTATCTCCTAAAATTTTAACAAAACCCTTGCCGGAGGACTCGACATGAACGTGACCAAGTTTCTTGCTTCCTTTGTACAGCGGTAGTAGCTCGCCATAGGCGGCAAAAAAGTCTCGCTCACCGTTTGGCCATTCGCCCTTAATAAAATGAATGATGAAAACATTCATGCCGGTGCCGAGCGCCCGAACGGCCATACCAATAGCGGCCGTAGTCTTCCCTTTACCTCGTCCCTCGTAAATCATAAAAAGACCGTGCTTTTCGGGAATAGTGACGGGTGGAGTGGGTGGATATTTTTTGCCCATATTGTACTTTGTTCAATTAAGATTACACTAAAAAGTACGGAACTACGACCAAGCAAAGCAGCCAAGGAGTGTCCCTATGAATGGTTTAGGTTACCGGAACGGTGGAGGCAGCGGCACGTGTACCAAATGCGACGCCATCGGGCACCTCATCGAGATTAGCGGGGTATCTCGATGCAGCCATTGCGGCGCTGTTTTTTACGCTGCGACCGGCGAACCCGTCGCCGAAGACGAACTCCGGCGAGGACAGCAATGGGAAGCCTGCAGGAAGTTTCTTCTGTGGACCACCTGTGTGGTTCTTCGCAAACAAGCCGCCTGAGAGGGCGGCAACAATGAGGAGAGAGACCTGACGCCCCGGCTTCCCTGCCGAGGCGTCTCTCTGAGAATACTATTTCAAATGAGTGTTTATTGCGGCAGTTTTCACAATATTATTCGTACTCTTTAATTTTTTCCTCTAACATTTTTTTGCGAAGGCATTGGTCATTTTAGGAATATATCCTTTCGCTAATCTAATATAAAATTCTCTAATATTTTCCACTTGCCCCGGCGCCACCTCAACTTCACAAGGACGCGTGATGTGTTCCATATAAAATAACGCTACCTCCATATTAGTGGCTGTTTCGGGTGCCTGCTCTGGAGCAGAAAACTGCGAGTATTCCTTTGGTTCAATGCCTTTATCTTTCATTACTGTATGTTACCAAAATATTTCACTGAGGCATCTCATGACACCTTCTAACATTGACTATTTGAAAACATCGTAGTAATAAAGTATGGTCCCACAATACAACGGAGCGGAGGAAAAAAGTCCATGAGCAATTTAAAGGTATCTACGGCCACACTGATTCAGGGACCATCCCTGACCATCGTGGCAATCACCATGCTACTCGAGGGTCTGAAGGTAGCGGTGTCGATCGATGGTGGCATCTACGAAGGTGTCGTCACTCAAATCGAGATGGCACCGGGGTGCGGATCGGACCATCTGTACGCGAATGTCCGCGTGCCCGACCTCGACGAGAGTAGCGACGACGACTACGCTTCAATCCGGGTCGCGATCACCGCCAACGGGCAGGTGACGGTCCTTCCGAAAGGCAGCGACTAAGTCGCCCCTCCGGAAACGGAAACATTCTCCACACGACCCGTCCCGCGGCCCACCCAGAACTGACACTGGGGGGCCGCTTTTTATAGGAGCGTAGAACTAATGAATGAATCCTAAGAACAGCCGGAAGTTGACCCGCAGTTCCAACACTTGTAGCAAGCACCATTACGCACCATTAAACTGCCGCAGTCAGCGCAGGTTGGCGCATCTCCCTGTACTCGAACCGTAAAGTGTTCGTTGATAACCACTTGCCCGCTCGTGTCCTGCATTACTGGTACTGCTTTCGTTTGCGGAAGTATAGCGGTCTTCATTTCCCCGACAACTTCAGTTGCCGCTGTTGGCTGTGCGGTTAGACCGGCTTCAACTTGATCAGCAGCTGAAAGAAAATTCATACCAAGCCACCGGAAGATGTAATCGATGACGGATTTAGCAATAGGAATGTCCTCATTTCTGGTAAATCCTGATGGCTCAAACCGCATATGGCTGAACTTACGAACGAGGTCTTTTAGCGGCACGCCATACTGCAAGGAAACGGAAACCATGGTGGCGAAGGCATCCATCAGCCCAGAAATAGTGGAGCCTTCTTTATTCATGGTAAGGAAGACTTCCCCTGGTTGACCGTCATCGTACAGGCCAACAGTGACATACCCTTCGTGACCAGCAATGGTGAATTTATGCGTTACTGCCCGACGAGTATCCTTAAGCTTGTGACGACGAAGTGAGGGGTCCTCGGTTACAGAAACGGACACATCTGCCTCAATAGATACTGTTTGTGCTGCTTCTTTCTTTTTGCCCGTATTCAAAGGCTGCGTCTTCTTTGAACCATCGCGATAAATAGCGAGCGCCTTCACTCCTAATTTCCATGCCTCGTAGTACATTTCAGCAATCTCTTCGGAAGTGCTCGTCTCTGGAATGTTCACCGTCTTCGATATGGCACCAGAAATAAACGGCTGTACGGCACCCATCATCTTAATGTGACCCTGGTAGTGAATGGAACGCTCTCCGTTCACGGGCTTAAAGGCACAATCGAATACGGCGAGGTCTGCTTCCTTCAAGTACGGCGCACCTTCAATAGTTTCTTGCTCGTTTACATACTCAACCATTTCTTTTATTTGTTCTTCGCTGTACCCGAGTCGTCTGAGTCCCGCAGGTAAGGTGCGGTTCACAATTTTCATCATGCCGCCACCAACGAGTGTCTTGTATTTAACAAGGGCAATGTCCGGCTCAACACCAGTGGTGTCGCAATCCATCATGAAGGCGATGGTACCGGTGGGGGCCAGCACGGTGGCCTGGGAATTTCGATAACCAAATTGTTCACCCAAAGTGAGCGCCGACGCCCATACTTCATACGCCGCCTCCATGAGGTCTTGCGCTACGGCCGGTGCGTCAATGTCTCGAATAGCTGCCTGGTGCTTTAAGATAACACCGAGCATTGGCTCACGGTTCTTCATGAAGCCTGCAAACGGTCCAACCCGAGAAGCAATACGGGCTGACATCTCATACGCCGTGCCAGTCATGAGCGCCGTAATAGCAGCCGCGTAAGAACGGCCTTCATCAGAGTCATACGGAAGGCCACGATCCATGAGTAATGCACCAAGGTTAGCGTACCCCAATCCAAGCTGGCGGTAATCGATGGCGTTTCTCGTTATCTCTGGCGTTGGATAGCTGGAGAAACCAACAATAATCTCTTGCGCCAAAAGTAAAATCTCTACCGCCCGCCGGAAACCAATAACGTCAAACTGGCCATCAGTTCGCACGAACTTCAACAGGTTGATACTCGCCAAGTTACAGGCTGAATTATCAATATGCATGTACTCTGAGCACGGATTTGAGGCGTTAATACGGCCAGTGTTTGGACAGGTATGCCACGCATTGATAGTCGTGTCGTACTGCATACCTGGATCACCACACACCCAAGCGGCGTCAGCAATCATCTTCATAAGGTCACGTGCTTTGAATGTTTCGACCGCCTCACCGGTTGTGCTGGCCCGTGTTGAAAAATCACCATCCGCTTCATAGGCGCGCATAAACTCATCCGTAACACGCACAGAATTATTCGCATTCTGAAATTGAATTGACTGCCAGGCTTCGCCGTTTAGCCCCATGTCGTACCCCATGGCGCCAAGTGCCCAAGCTTTTTTCTCTTCTAATTCTTTACTGCGCACAAACTCAACGATGTCTGGATGATCAATATTCAAAACCACCATCTTAGCTGCCCGTCGCGTTGTCCCGCCTGACTTAATGGCACCGGCCGAGGCATCAGCGCCGCGCATGAACGAAACCGGACCAGACGCTGTGCCGCCAAGCGACAATCGTTCTTTTGAAGATCGCAAAGTGGAAAGATTTATACCCGAACCAGAACCGTGCTTAAAAATCATCCCCTCTTTCTTGATCCAATCAAGAATCGACTCCATTGTGTCTTCGACCGAAAGAATGAAGCAGGCCGAGCACTGCGGTTTCTCTCGGACGCCAACATTAAACCAGACTGGTGAATTGAATGCTGCCTTCTGATACACAAGCAGGTGCGCAAGCTCAGCATTAAAAATGGGAGCCTCTTCATCGCGAAGATACCCACCAGTTTTTCCCCACTCAGTAATAGTGTCGGCCACTCGGCTCACCAATTGTTTAACACTGCGTTCCCGCTGCGGTGTACCGTTTTGCCCACGGAAATATTTTGAAACAACAACATTCGTGGCCAACTGCGACCAAAAATCTGGAATCTCGACGTCCTTTTGTTCAAAAACAACTTGCCCGCCACTACTTGCTATACTCGCTGTCCGTTGCTCCCAAACAATCTCATCATACGGATGCACTCCTGGTTTTGTAAAAAAATGTTCTATTCGATACCCTTCATCCTCGCTAACGACTGAAGACCTAGGAGTAGCACGGAGCGATGCGTCGATGCGAGTTGTTGACATAACCTGGCAAGGTAAGGTTAGCAATTAACAAAGCAAACAATGGAGGGACACCTCTGTACAGTACGGCGATGCGAGGCTGAATTGTCTACATCTAGTGGTGCTTAACAAAAAATACCACAAGATATTGTTAGGGTCAAGAAAACGCAACAAACTGCTGTGAGTCAAAAAACTTTATTTACTGGGAGAAAAACAGTGTTTGCCAGTATAGCACAGTGGGACAATCATCCAACCCCACAAGACGCGGTGGATAACCAAGCGACCGGGTATTTTGCACTCTACGGCTCTGCCGTAAGCTGGCCAAGGGCTTCACGAACTTGATCAAACGCTAGTTCGCCAGTAAATCGACTTCGGATAACTCCAGTGGCATCAATAAAAAACGTTACTGGCAGCTCAGTTGCTTTATAAAGATTCGATACTTCCTCATTTGTATCAACAAAAAGCCGTACCGCAGGGAATGGCTCTCGTGATTGCCTCCAATTAACCACTGCCTCAATTGGCTGTCCCCTGTTTACCGCCAATACGACGACCGGCTTCGAGGATAATAGTGCCGTAATATTGAACGTCGCCAATTGACTTACGCAAAACGGGCAATCAGTTCTCCAGAAGGTGAGAATAATTGGCCGACCAACAAACTGACTAAGTCGTTCGTCGCCATTACCGATTCTCGGTAAGGCAAAATCTGGCGCCAAGTAGTCAACCTCAGGAGCGGTCGCATATGTTTTTGGCGCCTCAGGTTCCGGAACGATTACTTCGACAATTTCAGTCTCTTTTTCAGTACTATCACGCAGCCAAGGAAGTTTATTCCAGCTATAGACAACGCCGACTAATACGATAGCAAGTATTACGATTGGCCCGAGTAGTCGTCTAAACATACAGATCAAATAATTTTGCCAGCCGCACCACACAACAAAATGCGTTCCCGTACAACTTCCTGCAGCGCACTACCGGCCGGCTTGAAGAGTTTGTACGGAATGATTTCTTCAGGCGCACCGGCAAGCGACGCACGCAAGGCCGTTATATAGGCGATCCGTAAGTCAGTACTAAAATGAACGTTTGCTATACCAGCTTTGACCGCCTCGGCCACGGCATCAAAAGGCACACCGGCACCACCATGCAGGACGAGCGGTACGGTTGGGATCGCACTATGAATTAGACCGACGCGCTCAACGTTCACATTGTCCTTCGCAAGATTATCTTTAACGACCATGCCATGAATGGTGCCAACCGCTGCGGCTAAGCGATCAACCTTCGTTGCCTGAATGAAATTCACCGCTCGCTCTACTGAGGCTAAGCTCTCCTCTGGTACAACGACAGCTTCAGTATAAATGGTCGAAGAATCGGTCACGAGGTAGCCAATTTCTCCCTCCACCATCACGTCTCCCGCGGCCCGAGCCGCTTCCACTACCTGCAAAACACCGGCAATATTTGTTTCATCTGACTCTTTAGAGAGATCAATGTGAACCGATTGAAAACCGGCAGTGATTGCTTCAATGGCGCTTTCGGGACTTCTAGCATGGTCCGCGTTTAGGTACAAACTCGCCCCGAACGTTTTGGCGGCCGCTGCCACCATGGCCACCGCAATACCATCACGAATAACGGCACGTTCGCCTTCAGACACACCAATCATAACGGGCGCCCGCAATTCCGCCGCTTTGACAGCAATGGCATTGAGCATTCCTAAATCAGAGATATTGAAATGCGGTATAGCCCACCTTTCCGCAACTGCTTGAGTAAAAACTTCGGAAAGTTTTTGCATAGCAAATGTTAATTGACGAAAGTAAACGAATCTAACAGACGTTCAAAAATGGGACCATAGCCACTCACTTCAACAAAACTACCACCAGTTCGGGGAATAATCACTCGATCCATTGCTTTTCCAGTCGCTGGGTCATAATCTCGATACCGATCGGCCATAACACTATTTTGTAGGACAACTGGCGTGGCTGGTGCCGGAATTAATGTTGTTGTCGTAACGGTCTCAATTGTACGAATACGAATGGTGTGCCCATTATTCTCGAAGATGTATTCACCCAACTCGTTATTTTTATTTTCCTGCCACGTAATTGGTAATGAAAATTTGTACCCTTCACTAGTAACTACAGACGCTTCAGTTGCCACGTTACTACTCACAACGGTATTGGCCGAACGGAAAATCGTGTCGGCAGTGATGAATGCTGCTGCCGCAATAACAACGACAGCAGTAAGTGCGACGCCAACCGTCCTTATAGATACCGTGGTCGACCAATCAACCTGACGAAAAAAATTACCCCTCATACGCTACTTCAGTATCCGAGGCTGCAATGACCGCTTCGTTTTTTGGACCTGCCGACGCATCGTCGACAATGTTAGCAAACCATCTTGCGGACCAATATGCTGCAGCACGCCAGCGGCATTCAACGTTCCCCACCGCATTGCTTCGACCATTGACTGCTTATAATGGAGCGCAGCCATAAATCCGCTGGCGAAACTATCTCCACAACCAGTACGCTCTATCACTGGCGAAGGGTAAATGCCAAGCTGCCAATAGGAACGACCATCAGTTGCGAATGAGCCGACTGGCCCATCTGTCATGACCGCAATACTCGCGCCAAGTGCCAGCATGCCGTTCAGTAGTTGTCGCTCCGTCTTCTCGCGACGAATGCCCGTCATAATTCTGGCCTCGTCTCGATTTAAGAACAGTGCCGTCGTTCGCTTTAGAATTGGGCGCAAGCGCTTAACATCATCTTTTAATTGAAAACTTCCTGGATTAAAACCAAGCTTTGTTTTTGGATGGGCGGCCAAGTAACGAACAACCTGGCGATAGAGGGACTGATACGGGCCACCAAAAGAAGTTAGATACACCCAGTGTGCTTCTGGTGGCTTTTTAGGAAAATCAAAACGATCTTCTGCTCCATGGTGTACGAGAATGGTCCGTTCTGCATGATAATCAATAACCACTGATGCATTCGTAGAACGATTTCGAGCAACTTGCACATACCGTGGCGAAACCGTTTCCTTGCGCAGAGTGCGCAGAATGCGTTGTCCATTATCGTCATCCCCAACCACGCAGTACATCGTTGTTTTCATACCCAGTCGTGCGCCGCCAACCGCATTATTCATGCCATTGTAGGCCGTTTTTGTTGTAATACCTTTGGCAATAATCTTGTCACCGTACCGTAAGCACACTTGGCACAACTGCGTATTTATACTGCAGTGCACGTCAGCGTCATCGATATTGACCAGTGTATCAAGGCCGGCTGGGCCAATAGTGAAGAGGTCGTATAGCATAGATATATGGTAGCACAGCTCACTATGACGACCGCTTTCGCGCTATAGCCTGTTTTGCTGCACGCACAATGCCCGCTTCGGTCAAGCCAAATTTTTTCAAAAGCTGCTCTGGCGTCCCAGACTCTCCGAAATGATTCTTAATACCGACAAACTCAATGGGGACTGGGTTATGTTGTGCTAGAATCTCGGCTACGGCAGACCCCATGCCGCCGGCAATCTGATGTTCTTCAACAGTAACAATGGCACCGGCGTCCCGTGCTGCCTTAATGAGGGTGCGCTCATCAATTGGTTTTATTGTGTGAAGATTAATTACCCGAACGCTGCGACCTATTTTTTCAAGGGCATGCGCGGCCATAATTGTTTCGTACACGAGCGGCCCTGAAGCAAGAAGCACAACATCAGGCTTTCCTTTGCTCTCAAAAAAAACTTCGGCTTTACCAATAACAAACGGTGTTTGCTTGGTAGTAAACACGGCTGTTTTTTCACGAGCAAGACGGAGGTAAACGGGATGCTTTGTCTTAGCAGCAGCCAGTGTGGCTTTCTGCGCTTCATTGGCGTCGCACGGGTACAGTACCGTCATGTTGGGCAATGCTCGCATAATGGCGATATCTTCCAACGCCTGATGCGTAGCACCGTCAGGACCAACGGAAACACCGGCATGGGAACCAACAATTTTAACCGGCACATTATTGTAACAAATGGTGGTTCTAATTTGCTCCCAATTTCGTCCGGGACTAAACGTCGCATAACTTGAAATGAATGGAATTTTACCGTAGTTCGCGAGCCCTGCCGCCACAGCTGCCAAATTTTGTTCAGCAACACCAATCTCAATAAACCGGTTAGGAAAGGCTTCAGCAAAATGTATGGTCTGCGTTGACTCGGTCAGATCTGCGCACAAAGCTACAATACGCTCGTCTTTTCTGCCTGCTTCAAGAAGACCTTGGCCATAGCCTTCCCTCGTAGCTTTCTGCACCACGTCTTTAACCTCAAATATTTTGTCCAGTAAATTGCTTTTTTTAGAAACTCCCATGTTTATTCGTGCTCACTTTAGGAACTTAAAGTGTAAATTTACGAGAACCTGAGAAACTGAGTTGCGTCATAGGATAGATACCAAAATAATGGAACGATTAAGACAGCGTAACCTAAGCCTTCTTTGAATTTTGATTTATACGAAAAATCGGCTAACTCTACACCGAGAGCCAAAAAAATGGGCGACAAAATAAAAGGACGCAAAATGCCAGCACAAAATAGACCAATTAAACTAAATGAGATAAGCCAGGCGACTTCAACATCCATCGTCAAGAAGAATTCCAACACTGCAGCAAATTGCATTGCGACAAGCAACAGCGAATGAAAAAGGGCATAAAATAATAGCAGACTCAGTACTGACCTTATTATAAGGTTCCTATATGTTTTCATATTACTCGTGTTCACTTTTTATTTTCCCGCCCAACGTTCTAAGCTCGTGCAAAAATTCCTTTGCCTCCACACCTGCTGGAGCCTTACCATGCCATCGATAATCAAATTCAATCTCCTCTATGCCTTTTCCTGGGATAGTATGGGCAATAATAACAACTGGTTTTTCGTAGATTGACCGAGCTGTTTCACAGGCATTGATAATTTCTGTCATATTGTGACCATTTACTTCAATGACGTGCCAACGAAATGCTTCGTATTTTTCTTTCAATGATTCAAGTGGCATGATGTCTTCGGTCATGCCGTCAATCTGAATATTGTTGCGGTCAATAATCGCCGTTACGTTATCGAGTCGGAGCTTACCAGCCAACAACACCGCCTCCCACGTGTTGCCAGCGTCGTGCTCGCCATCAGACAACAGACAGTAAACTTGGTTCTTGCGTGCATCCATCTTAAGACCGATAGCTATGCCAAGCGCTTGACTGAGTCCTGACCCAAGCGGGCCAGACGTCGTTTCAATACCGGGTAGAGAACCTCGATGCGGATGCCCCTGCAGCCGAGAGCCTAGTTTTCGTAACGTCATTAATTCACGCACAGGGAAATAACCAGCATGCGCTAACGTAGCGTATTGCACCGGACAAATATGCCCATTTGAAAGCACGCAGTAATCGCGCTCTGGCCAGAGTGATTTTTTAGGATTGTGTTTGAGAACAGCAAAGTAAAGAGCGGTAAAAACATCGGCCATACCAAGCGGACCAGCCGTATGTCCAGAGCCAGCCGCCACGAGCATTTCAATAATAGACTGGCGAATTTTATTCGCCGTTTGTTCAAGTGCTTTTATTTTTTTATCGGATATGTGTGTCATCGGATTCATCAAAACTTCTCAATCCGAGTTTTCATTCGTAAACCGTACAGCATATAGCGTATGGCGTATGCCATTAGAGTGTCGCTTGCCGAAACGCGGCGAGTACCGTCTTTGGGTCCCCAAATTTCCAAAACGTACTCCCCACGGCAACCCGATCAACACCCAGCTTTGACAACGGCTTCATATGTTCAATTTTTACCCCGCCATCAATGGTCAACTTTAATTGGGGGTAGCGTGCTTTCACTGTCCTAATTTTTTCATAGACTGCTTCAGAAAATACTTCGCCCTGATACCCTGGCTTTTCTATGCTGAGGAGTAATAGTGAGGTCAAACTGGGTACGTACGATTCTATGGCCGTGACTGGCGTTTCTAGCCGCAACGCAAGCCCATGCTCAATGCGGCTCGATGGCCTCGGAAGACGCAACACACCGTCGAGCGCCTCAACATGCCAATACACACGGCTAACGCCAAGTCGATACAGTGGCGGGCTCCAGCTAAGCGGATCGCGCACCATTAAGTGCGCCTCCCATTCAACATCTCGAAGTAATTCAGGCAGGTCATCGGGCGACACCGATTTGGTCGGCACAAATTGCCCGTCCATAAAGTCTACCTGCACCGTCAAACCCAAGCCAGCCACCGACTGCACCCGCGAGATAAGTTCTTGCGAAGAATCGGTAAGAATACTTGGAATGATAACCATACTTTATTTGTTTGGAGAAAACATCTCTTGCTCGAGTGCTGCCAGCTTATCAAGGCGATTACGATACCGTGGCTCGTTACTAAATGGTGTGGACAGCCAAACCTGAACGATATCGGCGGCATCAGCCCCGCTGGTCTCGTCAGCATCAAACACCAGTACATTGGCATCATCGTCTTTTCTTGAACCAATGGCTTGATGCACTGACCGAACCAATGCTGCTCGCACACCACGCACCTTGTTAGCAGCAATATCCATGCCAACACCACTGCCGCACATTAAAATACCGCGATGCATGACGGGGTCAGTGGCAACGGCTTTGGCAACCGGCAAAGCATAATCAATAAAGTCATCACTGGGGTCAAGTTTTGCCGCTCCGAAGTCCTCAAACGGAATCCTATTCTTCGTCAAAAACCGTTTTAATGACTCTTTAAGGCCAAAGCCACGATGATCAGCGCCAATATATATCATGTGGTTAGTATAGCCGTAAAACCGTTAGCCATAAAGCCGTACTGCCATTGTAACCAGCGTTTATTTATCGCTTGGAAATAATTCTTTGCCACGCTCCCAAAATTCTGGGTGACCTTGCTCACGCATCCAATACCACCACTCTACGCCCCAAAGATAGGCGTCACCAAACCCAGTTTTCTTAGCAAACGCTATTTGGTTATTCAATCGATCTATGTCCATGGAACGCAACTGCTCCTCAATGGTCGCCTCAACGAGGGAGACACCTGGCGGCCAAGGTTCTGCTTGAAGCTCTGCAATGAGAACGTGCGCAGGGTCTAGTCCCCAAAGACGAGCCTTCGCCCGATACAGTCCTGCCGGAAATGGATAGGTCCAATAGCCAATGTACTTATTCCAGGTAGTTCGGTAGATTGTGGTACCAAAGGTATCGGCAAACGTCGCAGCATGCGACCAAAGTGACAGTTCTCCTGAATCGGTAATAAGCACTGGTTTCTCTGTACGTTCCCTCATTATGGTCAGTTCACGATCAAGCCGTTCGCGGAGTGGTGCTGGGCAATAACCAAACCAGCTTACGAACGGCTCATTCTCTAACTGCCACATCACTATTTCTGGTCGACTGTCATAACGACTGACAATGGCTACCAATAGGTCTTCCAATGCTGCGTCTTGTTCGCTATTTGATAACGTATGGAGCCAAGCCGGCACGAAACACTCAGGCCAACGCGGCACCTTACGACCAACCGCAACAATAACTTCAGCGTTATGCGCCGCTGCTGCGTCGAGTTGCCAATCAAGTTCTGAAAAAGTAAACGTGTTTTGCGTTGGTTCTATATCATCCCAGTACGCAACGATACGCAACTGGCGAACGCCGAGTTCATCAAGAACGCTTCCGAGCACCACCTTTGGATCAAGATGTAATGCCAGCGCCTGCTTGGTTGAAAAAGTCACACCCAGGCGCTGCTCTTGCTCTGCTACTGGCCGAGCAAGATAGGCTAGCCAAACAATAAGGGCCGCGCAAATAGCCAGCGCTACCCAACGTATAGATGACCGACGAATACCTACGCGCATCTCAAGCGACAAGATAGAGGCCAAAACTTAAGACAAACAAAGCAAACACTTTTTGCAAAACTATCGTTCGAGTAATCCTTTCATGAATGGCGCCAGGAAAGAAACGATTTACAAATACAGCCAGAATGAAAAGGAAGGCGTACTGTACGCCCTGCAAAGCATTCACGACCGAAACCTGGGGTGCCAAGGCAACGGCAAAATTTAATAATACAAACCCAAGCGCACCAAACGCTTGTCCAACATAAAATAATGCCGATGGACGAGTGCCCCCACGGGCAAAAATGGCCTGGCGAATACCCGGCACCATGAGGAGCGGGACAACAGTACTAAAGGCCGCCAGTCGCATCCAAAGGAAACCATCAATGAACGTGGTTTGGTTAAAAACGACTTTCGTTAATGTGTACGAAAGGGCAAACAAGCCAGCAGCAAGGACTGTAAGATACGCTTCTCTATAACCAAGACGCTTCGCTTGTCCCCGTTCATACGATATAACCACCGCACCGATAATTAAGAGGGCTATCCCTGACAACTGACCGGATGACACCGTTTCGCCAAGCGTAACGGCAGCAAAAAGTATTGTCCAAAGAGGAACAAGTGCACCAACCGCCGGCACGACTCGAGTGGTCTCCCCTTGCTGCAGAGCATTAAAAAATGCCAACAGTGCCGCCATGAAAGAAGCGCCAGCTATGAATGCCGTAACAAGAACAGACACGGGCAAGATCGTTAGCTCACCAAAAGGCAAGAGCACAAAACCCAAGAGACCAAGTGTGCCAATAAAAAAGACATAAACACCTGGGCGTTGCATACGTCCAGACAGTAATATTTTATCAACAACGAACGCTAAAGCATTCGCAAAATGTCCGGCTAGTGCCACAAGCAGCCAATTCATTCCCTTAGTATACCAGAAGTCCCCTACCTGGACAGGAGCAAGAAAAGCAAGTATACAGAAACCTCGTAGGGAGCCGGATTAAAACCTTATTGTGGGCAATTAGCCCCGACGCTTTCAGGTCGGGGTTCCGACATGCCTAGCATCGTCGGAACTTCCTCCTTCGCTCCGGCAGTATCGTCGGAGCTATGGCGGACAGGCAGTTTCCGCCAACGGCGGATCCGCCTCTGGCGGAGGTTACCCGCCCAAAGTTTCACATTGTGGCGGGTTGGGAGCGTCTCGTTTACACCGAGAAGGCCGTCCCGTTTCACGGGACACCGTCCGTCATTTTCAGTAATTGCGATGCAATCGCAATTATTATGAGGTCTGCTAAACTTAGGTAACGAAGCAAAATTAAATCTTTTTGTGGGCAATTAGCTCAGTTGGTTAGAGCGTCTCGTTTACACCGAGAAGGTCGTAGGTTCGAATCCTACATTGCCCAATGAACAATACAATGTGGTCGTCCCGTTTCAAATGCCACCTTGGTGTTTAAAGCTAGCTTTCATTTTATTATGTATGGAAGATACAAAAACCATCACTCCTACTACTTATAAAACTCATCGAAAAGTTGCCCTCGTATTGGCAATTCTTTTCAGTCTTGATGCATTAAATAACTTGTTTGCTTTATTTGTAGAACTGAAAGACGGATTTAATATATTTTCATGGTTCATTCAACTCTTGCCTGCTGTAGGAAATACTTTTCTTTGTTGGTGGATTTACCTCAAGATTCAGACAGCAGAAAGTCGGCGACGCATGAAGATTGCAATAATCAGTGGATGTATTCTTGGCTTTATTAGCTTCATTGCTGGTTTTGTTGGTCCAATTCTTTTTGCGCCGGAAGCAGACCAAGGACCGCTACTTGGTATTATTATTACTGGGCCATTGGGATTTTATGCGGGAGTTGCGGGTGGATACCTTTATGCCCGACTTACATCAAAACAAGCATCAGCGTAACTTCTGATAGCCATACCTATACCAGAGCGCAGCCCCCATCTTTTGCCCCACGAATCAATTGAACTCTGTTCAGAACACGAAAATTTTAAATCCTATGCAGTGTGCGAAGCGGACGCGTGGCGAGAAAGGCACGCACCACAGCATCCTTCAACTAAACCAGTACCAGAAAGTCAGCCAGAACAAGTGACTCCCCAATCCGGACTCCCTCGAAGATTTTGGAAATTAATTACCCGCCGGAGAAATAAAGAATAGAAATTCTCGATTTCTACCTTTTTCTCCCACAATCGGCGACTCAGTCTCTGATTTTACATGGAGGCCAAGTGCGGCTAGATCGCTTTTCACTTTTGCCAGCACTTGCGACACGAGTTCATCTGGCACTCGCCCAGCAACTAACTGACCCGGCAGTGCTTCATAGTGCGGTTTAACTAATGTCACCACGACACCACCTGGTTTTATAAACGTGAGTGCTTTCGGAATAATTTTCTGCTGTCTCGTCCACCCAGCATCAATTGTCACCACATCAACAAGTTCTGGTAGCTCAGCGTAGAGCGCATTGGTTCTTTCCATAACAACCACACGTGCGTCATTTCGCAATTTCCAATCCAACACACCGTAGGCCGTATCAATCGCGTACACTTTCTTGGCACCACGCTGCAATAAGCAATCGGTAAAGCCACCCGTTGAGCAGCCTAAGTCGGCACATATCGCACCAGTTACATTCACGGCAAAAGTATCGAGGGCGTGAGCCAACTTTTCACCACCTCGCGATACAAATTTTTCACTACTCATATTTCTTTGCCAATATACGTAGCCACATCAAGTAAGTCATCAATAACAACGTCAGCGGCACTAAGGTGCTGCTTTTCAAAAGTTCCCGAGAACCCTATGGATTTCATTCCTGCTGCCCGAGCTCCCATAATACCCTTAGGAGAATCTTCAATAACAACACACTGACTAGGCACTACTCCAAGCTTTTCTGCCGCAAACAAAAAAACAGCTGGGTCTGGCTTTGATTTCCATCCAACTTCGCTTACCGAGTAGATGTGAGTATTGAAATATGTAGGTAACGCAAGTCGCTCCTGAACAATGGTCAATAATTCGGGATGAAGCGCCGTAGCAACTGCCATTCTGTATTTACTATCTGGGAGCAATCGCCAAAGTTCTTGAAAGCCCGGCACGAAAGTGATCGTTTTTTGAAATAGCTGCTGCACTATTTGAAATCGTTCATCTATAAGCTCGTCAACAGCATCTGGCAAATTAAAATAATCCTTAACATAGGAAGCACCGTCTCGTAATGACATCCCATTCAAAGATGCCTTTGCCTCAACCCATGACATATCACTCCAATTGAGACCGCGCTGACTGAGGAAAGCGCGGTCCGCCTCATCCCAAATGTGATTGGTGTCGGCAATAACCCCCTCTAAATCAAAAATTATGGCCTTTGTTTGCATAGTAGCTAAGCGTACCTGTGCAACACGGCTTGGGCAAGCACGGCTTCACAAATAGCCAAAAACCTGTAGAATTGGCACGTGACATTCACGAGGAAGAAAGAGGACTTCATCTGCGAACACTGCGCTCAAAATGTAGTGGGTGACGGATATACGAATCACTGCCCAAAATGTCTCTGGTCAAAACATGTGGACATTGACCCAGGTGACCGAGCAGCAACGTGTCATGGTATGATGCGTCCTATCGCAACACGCTACGAGCACGATACGTTTATTGTCTATCATCAATGTACGGTGTGCAATGTGATAAAAAAAAATAAAAGTGTAAACGACGACGCAAAAAGTTTACTACACACATTAGTGAACAAACCGTTACCGTAAGACGTTGTACGTAAAAAAATAAGAAGTTATCCACAGCCTATGCAAATCATCTGGGGCCTCATCATTACAACAATCGGCGCGCTCATTGTTGTCTACACAGAAAAAATTCTAACCTTTGCCGGCTCAATGGGTTGGGCTGAACAGTGGTTACGTTTCTACGGTGGATCGCGCCTTGGCTATAAGTTGGTTGGTGTCGCGGCAATCATAATCGGTTTACTTATGGTAACCGGACTTATTGGAAATGTACTTTTAGGCCTGTTTGGTGGTCTTTTTGCAGGATTCACAACTTTACCGTAACATCTTTTTCACGGGCTCGTAGCTCAGTTGGTAGAGCGCTCGGTTTGCATCCGAGAGGTCAGGGGTTCGAATCCCCTCGGGTCCACCAAAAAAATTCTGCTTCACTCGTCACTGCAATAGATTGCTACGAAACAAAATAACATTCGCTACGGCGAATGTTATTTTGTTGCAAAAAATATTGTTGACGATATTTTTTTAGTATATAATGATTACAGTTTTTGAAACGCACAATCGCGTTACAAAAAAATTTTAGCGCAACACATGTACTACGCGAAAGCGAACGCATCACTGTTACGCATAATTGGACGGAGGTGATTTTCATGGCAGCAAAGAAAAAGGCAGCAAAGAAAAAGACAGTGAAGAAGGCGGCACCAAAGCGCAAGGCCGCTCCTAAGAAGAAGAAGACTGTGAAGAAGGCAAAGAAGCGATAACCGCTTCTGTCCTCACAGCAAAAAGAGCTCCCTAGGGAGCTCTTTTTGCTTACCCAAAAATAGTTTTTTCTGCCGGACCAGGCGGACCTTCTAAACCATACAGGCTAATAGAGCCAAAAATACCATCGTACCCAGGCGTTATGGTTACTGCACCTCGTCGGACGCGATTAACCGCATCAGCTACGGCAGGCGACGTAGCCGCCTGTATGCGAGCGAGCGGCGCGTCAATGAGAACCTCGAACTCAGTCCCCACCGTTGGCACCAACTGCTCATAGATTCGCGCCACTGCTTTTGAATGTTTCCCAACGCCAATTACTTCTGACAAAATTTCTCTCAGTGGCACAATAGAAACATAATCTGGCCGGCTACTTGGTCGTTCAGTGACCATACGGTCTGCTAACTGAGACGCTCGGCTAAGAACGCCGACGGTAACGGATCGCCCGCACTTCGGACATACGCCTTGCAACTGTCGAGTCTCGTCAGGTAATAACCGTACACCACACATTGCATGACCATCAACGTGATACTTCCCCTCCTCAGGATAAAATTCAATGGTACCAACAATCTTGTTTGACTGTGTATTTGAAAGAGCATGACGAAGCGCGTCGTAGGTCCAATCCATGCCAGTAAGTACTGTCGCCTCACGGCCCAGATTATCCAGACTATGCGCGTCTGAATTTGATAGTAAGGTTACTTTGTCTAAGTGAGAAATCTGCCAGTTCATCTGCGGGTCCGACGAAAGCCCCGTTTCTATGGCAGTGACATATGGCGTTAGTTCCTCAAAACATTCTTCCAAACTATCAAAGCCCGATTTTGAACCAAAGACTGAAAACCACGGCGTCCAGACGTGTGCCGGAATAAACATGCATGCTTCTGAAATGCTCAGCACAATTTCTAGCAGACGCTTCGCATCGAGCCCCAACATTGGTCGCCCATCTGCTTTTAGATTACCAATTGCTGCTAGGGCGATATTAATTTTCCTTACGACCGAAAGATCGGGCGCAACAACCAACACATGTAAACGGCGAACTTTTTCGTTCTTTTTATAGATGCAAGCAATTTCAACAGTGGGAACGAATTGAACCGGCCGTACGGTTTTGGCTGCCTTACATTCATAAAAACCACTGCTAGTCTGCGTCAGTTCTTGTTCCATCATGGCAAACCACCCAGGGTGCGTGAAATCTCCCGTCCCCATGAGCGTGATGCCTTTGCGAGCTGCGGCGGCGGCAATATTCGGAAGCAGAAGATCTTTTGAACAGGCGCGAGAAAATTTTGAATGAATATGTAAATCAAGAACTGTATTTCCAATTGTCGAAATCATACGTAGCGCTACTGCCTCGCCAACCGATCAGCAAGCAATACTTCACCTTGTGTATTGACGCCGACCCCGTGGCGCCAATCTTTAAGTACCAGTGGCACAACTCGCTCACCATCAGCAACAGCGAGTGCCATGAGATCCGTTAAATAATATTCACGCTGTACATTTTTACGCTGTAATTTCGGTAGTGTGCGCCAAAGCCATGCCGCATTGAAACAATACTGACCGCAATTTACTTCGCGGATTCGTCGCTCTCCAGCTGTTGCATCCTTATACTCAATGCAGCGACGAACGAAACGACCAGTTGTATCACGTTCAATTCTCCCCCACTTCGAAAAAATACGCTGGACACCCCTATAGTTAGGAACAAGCGCTGTGGCGAGCGCCATGGCTGCCCCCGTCCGTAGTTGCATAGCCGACAACTTACGCAGCACAGCTGCAGTGAGAAAAGGACTATCACCATTAGCCACGATGACCTGATTAACCTTTCCTTTCAAAAGCGGCATCGCTGTAGCAACGGCGTGCCCTGTGCCAAGCTGCTTTGATTGCCCAGCATAGAGTGCCCGGCTACCAACGGCTTTTTCAACTTGTGCACGCTTATATCCAACGACCACGACAGGCTTCATTCCAAACGCGCCTTCTTCGATCGCCCCTACGGCGCGTAGAATCATAGGCTGCCCGGCAACAGGCACAAGCACTTTTGGGATAGACAAACCCATACGGCTACCTTTACCAGCAGCCAAAAGAACAACGCCAATTTTTTTCTGTTGCTTCATATGTTTTAGCTATACTAGCAGAGAAACCAATGTTTGGCAGGTTACCGGGCGCGCCCGAAGACAACGAAAACAGCAACCGAGTGGTTGCTGTTTTTTGTGGGCTGCACTGTCCTGGCGCTGACCTACTTTCCCCTGAAAGAGTATCATCGGCGCTGGTGAGCTTAACGGCTGTGTTCGAAATGGGAACAGGTGTGGCCTCACCGCTAGAAGCACCAGGACACTGCAGCCCACGGCTGGAGTGAAAACACAATGCAAGCACGCGTCTGTCTGACGCATCAAAAAAATTACAGTCATGCTGGATGTGGACGCACATCAGCACCGAGGCATCGGCCGATTAGTACGCCTCCGCTTCATCCCTTACGGGACTTCTACGTAGCGCCTATCAACCCAATAATCTCTTGGGGGCCTCAAACGAAACCTAATCTTGGAGACGGCTTCACGCTTATATGCTTTCAGCGTTTATCCTAACCGAACTTGGCTACCCAGCACTGCCCTTGGCAGAACAACTGGTACACCAGAGGTTCGTCCTTCCCGGTCCTCTCGTACTAAGGAAGGGCCTCCGCAAGTTTCCGCGCCCGTGGCGGATAGGAGACCGAACTGTCTCACGACGTTCTGAACCCAGCTCGCGTGCCGCTTTAATTGGCGAACAGCCAAACCCTTGGGAGCTTCTCCACCCCCAGGATGCGACGAGCCGACATCGAGGTGCCGAACCAGGCCGTCGCTGTGGACGCTTGGGCCTGACTAGCCTGTTATCCCCGGAGTAGCTTTTATCCGTTGAGCTTCGACCATCCTACATTGGATCGTCGGATCACTAAGTTCCGCTTTCGCGACTGCTTCTCTTGTAGGAGTTGCAGTAAAGCTGGCTTCTGGCTTTGCCCTATCGTCCCGATTTCCATCCGGGACTAGCCAACCTTTGTAAACGCCTCCGTTACATTTTAGGAGGCAACCGCCCCAGTTAAACTACCTGCCAGCTACTGTTCCCCGCACCGGATAACGGTGCAGGGTTAGGGTTACGAATACAAAAGGGTGGTATCTCACTGGTGCCTTGCGGCTCCCACCTATGCTGAACAGTTGTATCCCTAACTCAATAGCAAGCTGTAGTAAAGCTTCACGGGGTCTTTTCGTCCAGCCACGGGTCAGGGGCATCTTCACCCCTCTCGCAATTTCACCGAGTCCCTCGTTAAGACAGTTCTCAAGTCGTTATGCCATTCGTGCAGGTCGGAACTTACCCGACAAGGAATTTCGCTACCTTAGGACGATTATAGTTATCGCCGGCGTTCGTCAGCGCTTCGGTTCAAGGCTGCCGGCCCGAAGGCCATGACCAATCCCCTTAACGTTCTGACACTGGCCAGGCATCAGCCCCTATACATAAGCTTTCGCTTTCGCAGGGACCTGTGTTTTTGGTAAACAGTCGCTTGAGATCATTCGCTGCGCCCCGACAAAGTCGGGGAGGCCTTATCCCGAAGTTACGGCCGCTTTTTTGCCGAGTTCCTGAACGAGGGTTCTCTCGTACACCTGAGGCTACTCGCCTCGCGCACCTGTGTCGGTTTACGGTACGGTTCACTCCTACCACGTCTCACTTTACGCAAGACGAGATACGTTGCTTTTCTAGGCTCCTTCGCTACTCCCATTGGCTCTGCCTTGCGGCTTCGCCTGCGCCTTGCGGCACGCCTATAGCCAAAAAACGTGGGGACTTAAAAGAAGCGCACAACGCTCTACGTAGGAGCAAGTGCAGTAATATTAAACTGCTCATCCATCGGTTACGCCGTACGGCCTCACCTTAGGACCGACTCACCCTGGGTCGAGTGTCGTTGCCCAGGAAACCTTACGCTTACGGTGGTCACGGTTCTCACGTGACTTTTTGCTACTCATGCCAACATTCTCACTCCTGACCGCTCCAGGATCCCTCACGGGTCTCCCTTCGACGCAGATCAGGACGCTCCTCTACCACCTTCACTAAAAGTGAAGATCCGGAACTTCGGTACTGGATTTGAGCCCCGATAAATTTTCGGCGCAAGATAATTTGACCAGTGAGCTGTTACGCTTTCTTTAAAGGATGGCTGCTTCTAAGCCAACCTCCTGGTTGTTTCAATCATCTCACTTCCTTTGACACTTAATCCCACGCTAACCCGAAGGCTTCGCGTGTCCCGTACCCGCAGGTACGAGAAGATTTCGGGACCTTAGTTGCCGGTCTAGGGCTGTTTCCCTTTTGACTGATGGAGCTTAGCCCCCATAGTCTGACTACCACAGTATAACGATCCCAGTATTCGGAGTTTGGTTGAAGAACGTAGGATTGCTCCACCGTTCCTCATTCAGTGCTCTACCCCTGGGTGCCACTGTGGCGCTAGCCCAATAGCTATTTCGAGGAGAACCAGCTATCGCCGAGTTCGATTGGAATTTCTCCGCTAACCACAGCTCATCCCCGCGTGTTGTACGGCGCGTGGGTTCGGACCTCCCCTCGTCTTTCGACGAGGTTCATCCTGGCCATGGCTAGGTCACCCGGCTTCGGGTCGTATTGCTACCGCTTGTTCACACTACAGTCCTCGGTTACCACTCGACCGAAGTCAAGGATAACCAAAAACTATAGAGTGAAAATCGCGCTATTAACGCTCGCTTTCACTATGCCTCCGCCCTACGTGGGCTTAGACGAGCGATAGGCAACACACTCGTTGGCTCATTCTTCAATAGGCACGCCGTCACCCACCCGAAGGTGAGCTCCGACTCTCTGTAAGTAGATGGTTTCAGATACTATTTCATCCCCCTCACCGGGGTACTTTTCACCTTTCCCTCACGGTACTTGTTCACTATCGATCACTAGAAGTATTTAGCCTTGGATCGTAGTCGACCCAGATTCCCACAAGATTTCTCGAGTCTCGTGGTACTCAAAATAAAAACCGCAAAGCAATACCTTCTTTCGAGTACGGGACTTTCACCCTCTCTGGTGGCCCTTTCCAGGGACCTTCTCCTAGATGGTATTCAGCCGTAGCTGCTCACTCTGCCCAGCGCGGTCAGGCGCGCTGACGTAATCATTTTACAACCCCTCAATTGGCATTGGCCCTGAAGCCGTTACACGATTGCCCTTATCTCTTGCGAGTTAGGTACGCACATACAGCCATCTGAGGTTTGGGCTTCTCCCCGTTCGCTCGCCGCTACTAGGAGAATTTTCCTTCGCGAAAGTTGCCCGTGCGAACTTGCGTTCGCCGCCTGCAACTCTCGTGGAGGACATTATTTTCTTTTCCACCGGGTACTAAGATGTTTCAGTTCCCCGGGTACACTTCGTACGCCTATGTATTCAGCGCACGATAATCCCGCATTACCAGGATTGGGTTGCCCCATTCGGATATCTCCGGATCAAAGGTTGCTCACCACCTCCCCGAAGCGTTTCGCCGGTTGCCGCGTCCTTCATCGTCTTCTAGTGTCAAGGCATCCGCCATCTACCCTTTCGTGCCTCGATGCTGATATTCATCAGCATCCAGTAAAACTGCAATTAATCTATGTGAAGATGCGTCTTCATCCGTGTGCTTGCATTGGACTATGAAATTTTCAAGTTGCTATCCGTTCCACCCGCTGCAGCGACCGCGACGCGCAAGGCGTCGACGAGTCGCTGCACCAGGAACAACGAGCGGTGAGATTTAAAAAAAGAAGGGACAAAAAAACCGCCGAAGGGCGGTTGAGACACCTGCAACGCCGGTAATGTCTCTAGCCGTCCGTTTGGAGAGAAGTTATTAGGCGATGTTGCATAGAGAGGCGTTAGTTAATATCCACAGTTAACTTGGCTAATTATACCGAATGTTTCCGGCCTGTCAAGGGTTTTCAGGGTGTAAGCTGATGGATTCAAAAGACCCTTCAAAATACCCCGAAAGCCTTGACTAAACACCCTTTTTTTGCCAGGATACAGCAAATAATCACGAGGAAAATACCACGCTCCTTTGAGGGAGCGATTTACTATGGATATTCCTGATGACACTGAGGCATTTGGACGCGACCAAAACGCCGACGCAGTACAAAAAATTCTTAAAGCCGTACACAGACTCCGTCAAGCCATATGGCAGCGGCGCCCGATTCTTGGTGAAATAATGGATCGCCACGGGGCTAAGACACTCTATGAATATGCCCGCGATTTTCTTGACGTGAACCCTGCCCCACGTCTCGATGAACGCAAAGAAGAACTCATTGCCGTTGTCGAAAAACTCGTCGCTGAACGAATCAATCCTAGCGTTGGCAAACGTGTCGCTTTGCAATTAAGAAGTAAGGCGCTCATTTCAACGATCGATCATCACGGACCAATCGACCACCCTTTCTTCGTTAACGCTAATCTCATCTCCAGTCTCCCTGTGATGGATACGGACGACCCTGACTTATGTGCGGCGGTCGTTTTTTCATTTGCCAGTGTCTCTGTAAATAATGCCTCAGCCTATCCTCGAGGCATCTTGCTCAATGGCAAACGAGCCGGGCAGCACGAACTCATTCGCATACCTATACTCCCAGATCGCTTAAAAATGAGTGTTGTCTACGACTTAGAACCATTTACGGCTGCTGACATCGATCGGGCATGTGCGAGACTCGACGCGCTGGCACGCGGTGGCGCACTAACCATTCCTCGTGCAACGGCGGCGAAAAAAATATTAGGAGAAATCTTTGCAAACCCAGACGTACTAAACGCACCGGACTTCTCCACGCAAATAACAAAAATTAACTTTGCACTTTGGCCAAAACTATTCGGATCCCAACCGCTGGATCTCATCTATATTGATATTGAATCAATTGTTGCAACCCTCCTTCAAGAGGTTCACCTCATCAATGCAGACTCCCTCCTCTACCGCATGCTCTTTGACGACCGGGTTCGCGAAGAAGCGACGAACTGTTTTGACGGAATACCGGGCGCATTCTCTCAGGCGAAGGGTACCGGCACTTGCTTCTTCTGGGGAATTGACGAGAAACATCGTCGGGTAAGTTTACAGATTGCAAACGGTTCACTTACGTTGCCAAATGGATTGCCGATCGTACCATGGAACCCCGAAGCTATTCGAACTGCTCTCAAGGCAAAAAAAATTTTTCCGAGCATGCTTACCTGTTACATCATGGTGTCTTTATACTACGGCATGAAATGTCTTGGTGGTTTCTGCCAAGTCCACGATTTAACGCTAACGAAAAGAGCCTGGCAATCATTGCTAACATTTATGGCTGAGCACGAGGAAGCGGCGGCGGTTGCTGTTGTGCAAACAAAAGAATTAGGTGGTGATGGATTAGTTCTCGCCTACCTGGAAAATGACGATGCTTCACTTACGCCGGCAACCGGTATTGATCTGGCGATTGACGAAAATGCAGCACCTCATGAACACTACGCTGCCATAGCTCGTTCTGTTACGGTAGATGAACTGATGGGTTCCTTATTGCCAGAAATGTATACCGTACTCTATGCGGCGCACGAACGAGAAGCTGATCTAACAGAGCTATCGCCAACGAAAATTCTTCAGGCTCGAAAAGTTGAGCAAAAAATAAAAGCGGCGCTTCGCCGCTCGTCAAGCGTGCAAGTAGTTCCAGTTACCGCAACGTCGCCAGCAAAGCCTCCAGCGTCCGTACCCCAAAACCAGTAGCACCTAGTGGCACCGAGGGTTGCGTTTCGCGCTCCGCCCAAGCTGGTCCAGCAATATCAAGGTGCACCCATGGTGTTTTTTCAACAAACTCTTGCAAGAACAAAGCAGCTACGATAGCTCCACCCCATCTGTCTCCTGTATTTCTATAATCGGCTACTTTACTCTTCAAAAGCTCTTTATACCGACCAGGAAGCGGCAATTGCCATAGCGGCTCACCAACTTCCTTGCTAGCCGCCATTACCATTTTGGTGAACGCGCTCGTATTGCCAAACATCCCCGCAATCTCTTCACCCAGCGCCACGACGCACGCACCGGTTAATGTTGCGAGGTCTACAATGTAATCTGCTTTTTCTCGTACCGCATAACCAAGCGCATCACACAAAATGAGGCGACCTTCAGCATCAGTGTTCAAAATTTCTACCGTTTTACCCGATAAGGTCATGGCAACATCACCCGGTTTCGCGGCTTTGCCTGAAGGCATATTTTCAACAGCTGGGATTATGCCGTGCACTTCACACCGTGGTGCCAACTCATCAATACGAGAGAATAATCCTAGCACCGCCGCCGCACCGGCCATATCGATTTTCATATTTTCCATGTACCCCCACGGCTTAACATGCAACCCACCAGAATCAAACGTAACACCCTTACCAACAAAGAATACTTTTTTTAATTTGCCTGACCGCTTTGGCGTATATGTTAGGTGTATAAATTGCGGTGCCTCATCTGAGCCTTTTGCCACAGCGAGGAAAGCCCCCATGTTGAGTTTCTTTGCGGCAGCAGCATCCAGAACACGAACGGTAACTTGCGATTTTTTCTTGCTCGCAATCTCACGAGCAACGGCCGCCAAATGCTGCGGCGTCATATCGCTGGCAGGAGTGTTAACAAGGTCTCGGGCATAACACGTCATCGCAGCACTGCGCTGGCCACTAATAATGCCCGCCGTAGCCTGGCGCTTCTGAGCATCAGATCCAACAAGTACCGCCACCGTAGTAATGAGTCGCTTCTCTACTTCAACTTTTGTTTCCTTACCATGGTACCGATCGAACTTATAGGTTCCGAGAAGTACCCCTTCAGTAATAGCAGCAGCGCTTCGTTCAATAGCGCGACTACCGCCAAACGGCTCCACTGCGAACGCAATTCGCTTCGCTCGTTCTTGGCCAGTGCGCTTCGCCGTACTGGCTGCTAACTCTCTAAGTACACTAGCATCCCAATTACGACGCTGACCAAGTCCCAAAAGTAACACCGTGTGTGAGGGAATCCCGTGCGAAGGAATCAAAATGCTTTCGCCTTTCTTCCCAGAAAAATCATATCGCTTTATAGCAGCAGTGATTCGACCAGCCAAAATTCGGTCAATATCACGCACCGCACCAACTAATTTTTTTTCTTTTTCAAAGGAGCCAACAACCACTACATCCGTCTCGTATTGGGTTGCCATTCCTCGAATGGCCAATATTTCCATACTTACGAAAGCCCCAGTAATCGGGTAAGTTCTGTTTCTTTGAATCCCACGACAATTTCACTGTCAACGACAATAACTGGTACGGCCATGACTCCGGATTTTTCTATCATCTCTTGCTGCGCGGCGTGATCACTCGTTACATCTTTCTCTGTAAATGCTACGTTGTGCGCTACAAAAAAAGCTTTCGCCAACTTGCAATACGGGCACGTGCTCGTCGTGTAAATAGTAACCTGCATATTAACCAATCTGCAGAGTGCTACGAACTTTCTCAACAATATCGCCTGGTGTAAAGTGCGCCTTCACCAAATAACCAACGGCACCAAGCTTCAAACCCTTATCAACATCATCGCGTTGACCAAGGTTCGTGAGTAGAATTACCGGAATACCAGCCATGGCAGGCGATTGCTTCAGTCGTTCGAGGATTGTAAAGCCATCAATACCGGGAAGAATAATGTCTAGCAAGATAAGATCGGGCATGGTTTTCTCGGCAACAGCCAGCGCTGCTTCTCCTTCGATAGCAGTTTCAACAATGAATCCTTCGGCTTTCAATTTACGTTCTAATAAATCACGTAAAAATTGATCGTCTTCAACAATAAGAATGCGTCGCGCAGTGGCTGTCGGCACAACGGCTGCCTGAGCAACCACTGGTGGCTCGCCGAGCACGACTCGTACTTTTTCAACGACTTCTTCTGGATCAAATTCTGCCTTTACGAGGTAATCTCGGGCCCCAAGTTTTACCGCTCGATCAATCTCAACTGGTTGACCGGAGTTCGAGATAATAATGATTGGCAATTTCGGTATGATGCCGTCGCTATGCAGTTTCTCAAGCACAGCAAAACCATCAAGTTTTGGCATGAGAATATCCAGCAAAACCACGTCTGGCGAAGTTTCGGTGATGGCCCGCAGCCCCTCTTCCCCATCTCTTGCCTTGGTAACGATGTACCCGTACCCTACAAGCTTTCGTTCCAAAGCCTGTAGCAGTGTTTCGTTATCTTCAACGATGAGTACTTTTTTGCCTTCCATAGTAGCTGAACTATATCACGGCAAAACGGGGGACGCTACTCTGCAGCCGGAAGTGCCGGTGCTGGTGCTACTGCCATGTGTTTATCTCGGAAACCAGTCCCTGCCGGAATGAGGCGACCAATCAAGACATTTTCTTTTAGACCCTCAAGTCTATCCACGCGCCCAGACGTTGCGGCGTTAATGAGCACCCGAGCGGTTTCTTGGAAGGACGCCGCGGCGAGGAAACTCTTCGTTGATAGTGCCGCCTTTGTCATACCCAACAAAAGTTCATCGTACTCAACCAAATCTTTTGAACTGCCGGCGTTCGCATCCATCACCTGCGCACGCTCAACGATTTCTCCAGGGAGTAAGTCAGAGTCGCCGGCGTTTGTAACATACACTCGTGAGAAGAGCTGCCGACAAATGACTTCCACGTGCTTATCGTTTAGCTTCTGACCCTGGGAAGAGTAGATGTACTGAATCTCTCGAATAATGTAGCGCTGCGTTTCAAGACGCCCACGCAAGCGGAAAAGTTGCTGCAAATCATTACTGCCATCCGTCAGTTGCTCACCGACAGTCACGGTAGCGCCGTCATTAACAAGCAACCGATACCCTGGCGGAATAATAATCTCCCGAATGTTTTCACCAATCTCTGGGTCAGCGTCAGGAACGGGTTCATTGCTCACAATGCGGAGCAACCGCTGACCACGAGGTGCATCCGGATTCGCTTCGCGGCTCGGGGTGGTTATTGAGACAACACCAGCCACATCAGCCAAGAAGGTTTTACGCTTTGGTGGTCGCACTTCAAACAGTTCTTCCACTCGTGGCAAACCTTGCGTGATGTCCTGACCAGCCACTCCCCCAGTGTGGAACGTACGCATAGTAAGCTGTGTACCAGGTTCACCAATAGACTCAGCCGCGATGATGCCGACAGCCGTACCAAGCGAAACTGGACGGTTGTACCCAAGGTCCAATCCGTAGCACTTAACACAGACGCCACGACCCATTTTGCACGTCATGATACTGGCAATTCGTACTGAATCTACCTTCGCTTCAATCAACTCAGCCAATACATCGGAGCCAATCAGTTCACCTTCTTTGACGATAACCTTTCGAGTCCCTGGCTTCATTACCCGTTCCAGCACAACTCGACCAGCCACCTTTTCCTCTAACGTCTGCCCGGTACTGGCGGCTTCTTCTCGAGTAATAACCAAGCCCTCTTGGTCTCCACAATCAGTGCTCTGGACAATGACGTCTTGTGCCACGTCGACCAACCGACGAGTCAAATATCCGGCGTTAGCGGTACGAAGCGCAGTATCAGAAAGTCCTTTACGGGCACCGTGGGTTGAAATGAAGTACTCAAGTACGTCAAACCCGTCTTTGAAGTTACCCGTAACTGGCAGTTCGATAATATCCCCAGATGGGTTGGTCACAAGCCCCTTCATACCAACAATCTGTGTAAGCTGCCCCCACGACCCACGGGCACCGGACTCAACCATAGTGTAAACCGAGCTACCCTTTGGCAGAATATTTTTCGAGAGCGCTACGACCTTATCTTTGGCGCTGGTCCACAATTGCACCACCTGACTGTGACGCTCGTCATTCGTTAACAATCCATCGGCATACTGCTGCTGCACTTCATCAACTTCTTTGTGGGCCGCCTCAATAATTTCTGGCTTTTCAGGAAGTGAAGGAATATCCCCCATACTCCACGAGAGTCCAGACTTCGTCAGATAAGCAAACCCAAGATCCTTCAAGTCATCAAGTAGTTGCGCGGCTCTGTCTACTTCTTCAAGTTCAATCACTTTCTTGACGACATTTCCGAGCGTGCGCTTATCCATGACTTCGTTCATAAAGCCAACACTCTCTGGCATCACCTCATTGAAGAGCAATCGTCCAACTGAGGTAACAACGATTTCACCGGACAATAAGCGGACCGTTAGCATCTGACGAAGCCCAACAACCTTAAGGTCATGCGCGGTAATTGCTTCGGTCGGGCTACCAAACAGTCGTTTATTGGCGGTTGCTTCATCTTCGTCCACAGTGGTGAGGTAGTGGAGACCCCACACAATATCTTGGTTCGGGCTGGCCACTGGTTCGCCATGTGCTGGCTTCAAAAGGTTCTTAGACGAGAGCATTAATTCAGCTGCTTCACGTCGAGCCTCTGTTGTCAGTGGTACGTGTACCGCCATTTGGTCACCATCAAAGTCTGCGTTAAACGCCGGACAAACGAGGGGGTGCAATTGAATAGCTTTCCCTTCAACCAGGATTGGACGGAAGGCTTGAATACCAAGACGGTGCAAGGTTGGCGCGCGGTTCAATAGAACGAATGCATCGGCCACAATCTCGTCTAGTATGTCCCACACTTCTGGTCGAGCACTTTCAATGTATCGGTTCGCCGAACGCACGTTATGCACCAATTCACGACTGATAAGCTTGCTAATAACAAATGGTCGGAACAATTCAAGCGCCATTCGCTTTGGCAACCCACACTGATGCATCTTTAATGTTGGACCAACCACAATAACGGAACGACCAGAGTAGTCGATACGTTTACCGAGCAAGTTCTGGCGGAATCGACCCTGCTTCCCTTTCAGCATGTCGGCCAATGACTTCAAGCTTCGCTTCTGCCCCGTGGCAGCCATGACTGTCTTACCGTGACGAGCAGAGTTATCAATCAACGCATCAACCGCTTCTTGAAGCATACGCTTCTCGTTCCGCGTAATAACTTCCGGCGCGTTCAACTCAACCAGCTGCTTCAAACGGTTGTTACGGTTAATAACTCGACGATACAAATCGTTCAAGTCAGAAGTTGCAAAACGACCACCATCAAGCGGCACCATTGGCCGAAGATCCGGAGGTATAACGGGAAGAGCGGTAATAATCATCCACTCTGGTCGCAAATGATTCTGCATAAAACTCTTTAAGAGCTTCATTCGGCGAGTCAACTTCTCGGCCCGTGCACCACCAGCCTCTTCCATCTCTTCTTCCATCGTTTCACGAAGCGCTGGCAAGTCGATTTCAGAAAGTAATTTGTACACCGCTTCGGCACCAATGCCAGCCGTAAAGACATGACCATACTTAAGGGAAAGGTCGTGGTACGTGCTCTCGGAAATAATGCGCATCGGCTTCAAATCTCGAAGTTCACGCTCTGCGAGAGCAAATACTTCCTCAAGTTCAGCCAATCGTTCATCGCGAACCTTCGCAATAGCTGTTCTCTTTTCGCTCGTCCCGTCACCCTGCGCGTCTTTTACCTCGTGCTGATAGTCAGCTTCAATAGACCGACGCTTCGCCTGGTACTCCTGCTTCACCTGCTCGATAGTTGCCTCACGCAATCCTTCATCAACCTCGGTAATAATGAAGTTGGCAAAGTAAATGACTTTTTCCAAATTCTGCATGGAAAGGTCAAGCATAAGACCAATTTTTGATGGCACGCCACGCAGAAACCAAATGTGTGAAACTGGCGCTTTGAGTTCAATGTGACCCATCCGTTCACGTCGAACAACGGCTCTCGTTACCTCAACACCACACTTATCACAGACAATGCCCTTGTACCGAATCTTCTTGTACTTGCCGCAGTAACATTCCCAGTCTTTTGAAGGACCGAAAATTCGTTCCGAAAAGAGACCTTCCTTTTCTGGCTTTTGCGTTCGGTAGTTTACCGTCTCTGGCTTTGTGACCTCACCGTGCGACCAGCGTCGCACCGCTTCTGGTGAAGCCAGCTTCAATCGAATGGCGGCAAAGTCGGAAGCGGTTCCTTGTGTTGGTTCTGTATACATAGTGGTAGCGGTTAAGCGGCGACAACTGGTTCCTCGGACGACTCCCGTATGACATTGTCTTCGTCGTCTAGCAACTCAACATCAAGACAAAGTCCTTTCAGTTCACGAACCAACACATTAAAGGATTCTGGCACATTCATCTTTTGGATTGGCTCACCCTTAATGATAGCTTCGTACGCCTTGGAACGTCCGGGCACGTCATCTGACTTAATGGTCAAGATTTCCTGCAAGGTATGAGCGGCTCCATACCCTTCGAGCGCCCACACTTCCATTTCACCAAATCGCTGACCACCAAACTGCGCCTTACCACCCAGCGGCTGTTGCGTAATAAGCGAGTATGGACCGATAGACCGCTGATGAATCTTGTCGTCCACCATGTGGTTCAATTTCAACATATAAATGGTACCAACCGTTACCCGATGCGCGAACGGTTCACCGGTACGGCCGTTATATAGCACTGCCTTACCATCACGGGCGAGGCCGGCTCGTTCTAACTCATTTTGAATTGTTTCGCCCGTCACCCCATCTAACGCCGGTGTGGCTACGTGATAGCCGAGTCGTTCAGCCGCAATACCAAGGTGCGTCTCAAGAATTTGACCGAGGTTCATACGAGAAACCACACCGAGTGGTGAAAGAATGATGTCGACTGGTGTTCCGTCCTCAAGGAACGGCAAATCTTCAACTGGCACAACTCGCGACACCACACCCTTGTTGCCGTGTCGACCAGCCATTTTGTCACCCACCTGAATCTTTCGTAGGTTTGCCACCTTCACCTGAATGCTCTTAATAACGCCAGCCGGCAAACGGTCGCCTGCGTCACGTGAGAAAACTTTAACATCCACGACTTTACCGTGCTCACCATGTTCAAGGTATAGTGATGTGTCACGGACATCTTTTGCTTTCTCACCGAAAATGGCGCGCAGCAATTTCTCTTCAGCAGAAAGTTCAGTTTCTCCTTTGGGTGTAATTTTACCAACCAAGATGTCCCCCGAAGAAACTTGCGCACCGATGCGGACAACACCTTCTTCGTCGAGATCTTTCAGCTTCTCTTCACCAATGTTTGGAATGTCAGACGTAATAACTTCTGGACCAAGCTTCGTTTCACGAACGTCTACCGTGTAATCCTCAATATGAATTGACGAATAAACGTCGTCACGAACTAGGCGCTCTGAAATAATAATAGCGTCCTCATAGTTATAGCCTTCCCAACACATGAAGGCGACTGTGACGTTACGACCCAATGCCAATTCACCACCCTCAGTCGACGGACCATCGGCCAGCACCTCGCCAGCCTTCACTTTCTCACCCAGTGAAACAATGGGACGTTGATTTAAACAGGTCGAAGCGTTAGAACGAACAAATTTCGTAAGTTCATAGACGTACCGCTTGCCGCTCTTGGCGAGGAGCACTATGTGGCGTCCGTCGATTTCAACAATTTCACCCTCTTCGTCAGCAATAACAACGTGGCCAGAATCGCGGGCGGCTCGAGCTTCAACACCAGTACCGACAATCGGGGCGGCTGGATTGACCAAAGAAACTGCCTGCCGTTGCATGTTCGTACCCATGAGTGCCCGAATGGCGTCATCGTGTTCAAGGAAAGGAATGAGCGATGTGCCGATACTGACGATTTGGTTCGGCGCAACGTCCATGTAATCAATCGTTTCAACTGGTTCGACTGACGGCTCGCCATGGCGACGTACTTCGGCTTTTTCCTCAACAAAATAGCCATCTTCCGTAATGGGGGTCGTGGCCGCTGTTGTCGTGTGTCGCTGGTTCGTAAAGGCATCGAGGTACACAATCTCGCCCGTAATGCGTGGCTTCAACGCCACTGTTTCTACCTCACTAACAGCTGCAATATCTTTCGCTAGTGCTGCCGTTACTGTGGTGCCAGCTTTGGCAATAACTTTTCCGGTTTTGGGATGAACAACATCAAGCCGCACTATTTCGCCCGTCGTTTCTTTTGCGTCATTGTCCACATCGTGCTTCACACGAACGAAAGGTGTTTCAATAAATCCGTACTCATTCACCCGTGCGTAACTTGCCAAGTGTCCAACCAGACCAATGTTCGGTCCTTCTGGTGTGGCAATTGGACAGAGCCGACCGTAGTGCGTTGGGTGCACATCACGCACTTCAAATCCTGCCCGCTCACGAGACAAACCACCCGGGCCCATAGCAGACACGCGGCGCTTGTGCTCCAACTCAGCCAGGGCGTTCGTTTGATCCATGAACTGCGACAGCTGCGAACTCATGAAAAATTCTTTCAAGGCACCAATAACTGGCCGTGCATTGATAAGCTTATTTGGCGTCAGTTCGTTAATGTCCAATGTCGACATACGGTCGCGAATGATGCGCTCCATACGAGCGACACCAACACGGAACCGGTTTTGAATCAGCTCACCCACTGCCCGTACGCGGCGATTCCCCAAGTGGTCAATGTCGTCTGCTTCTTCTTGTGTCGCATTCAACCGCATAATCTCGTTCACAATCATAACGAGGTCTTCTTTGCGAAGAACGCGGTGCGCTTTGTCGTTCGGAACATCAATTCCAAAACGCATGTTCAATTTATGACGACCGACACGACCAAAGTCGTAGCGATCAAACCGGAAGAACATCGATTGAATGAGTGTCCGAGCGTTCTCGGTGGTAGCGAGGTCCCCTGGTCGAATCCGCTTATACACTTCAATCACCCCTTCATCTTCGTTTGTGGCAATATCTTTTGCTAACGTCGCTTCAAGATATGGCTGTACGAGCTCATCTTGGAACAGCGCTCTGATTTGATCATCCGTGCCATAGCCAAAAGACCGTAACAAAGAGGTTACGGCTACTTTTCGCTTTCTATCAATCTTCACCCAGGCCACACCGGCGGCGTCTGTTTCCATTTCCAACCATGCCCCACGGTTTGGAATGACCTTCGCCCCATACAACCGACGACCACGGACAAATTCTGAAGTAAAAAATACACCCGCCGACCGAATCATCTGTGAAACGACCACCCGTTCAATGCCGTTCACCACGAACGTCCCTCGTGGTGTCATAACTGGAAAATCACCCAAATAAATTTCTTGCTCTTTCACTTCCGACGTCCGTCGGTTCGTGAGCTTCGCTTTCACACGAAGCGGCGCTTCAAAGGTAACGTTCTTTTCGCGGCTCGTAATTTCATCGAACTTCGCTTCATCGAGATAATAATCGGTGAAGGCAAGTTCTAAATCACGACCAGTGAAGTCCTGGATAGGACTTACTTCATCGAACAGTTCGCGTAACCCCTCGCGCAAGAACCAATCGTACGATTGTTTCTGAATGGCCGTGAGATCAGGAAGGGGGGTAGCCTCACGAATGACGCCGAAACGTTTGCGTGGTGGGTGTGCCATGGGACGCTGGCAGTTAAAAAATAAGTAAGCGGGCAGGTGGAAACAAAAAACCCCCTCCCGAGAACGGGAAGAGTGCACTACCTATTACTATGAAGCACCACGGTGTAACAAAAATCGCAAAAAAACATGCCCGAAAGACGGGTTGAAAGTGTGAGCACCGTACCAGACTGTTTTTCAGCTGTCAAGTCCAGAATTTGGCCTGTCTGGAGCTCCGCCACGAGACTTTTCCACTTTCTCCAGAAGTAGGTTCCGTACCGCTTCCCCATTCTGCCGGCTTAGTCCATCAATATGCGTTTCAGTGTGAGAAATTTCCGATGCCGTTGCGACGTATAAATCGTACAGATTTAAAATGTGATCCAATGGGTCTTGGTCAAAGTATATGTCATGAATGCGGTTATACGGAACGCTCACTTCGCGACGGATGAGGACACCTTTTCGAACCCGAAGAAAATGTTCGTCAAGGTCATAAAAATAGGTCCAAATATACAGCCACTGATAGATGATGATAAGAAACAGCATGCAAAAAAATACAGCGGCAAAAGGCGAGAGTAGCAAAAGGTAGTTTGGTGCTACCGACTGTGGTGTTGCAGCTATGATGAGCGCAAAGATAGCAGCAACGATAAACAAGGTACCGAAGATTGAACGCCACATACGATGTGCTTCCTTCCCTACACCCATCTCAAGCGTCAATAGTTTCTTCCAAATCTTTCGAAATTGGAGCGGATAAACACGGCTGGTTGGTACTCGTTTCCTTTTAAAAAGAGGCATGCGATGAAATTATGAATTATTTAACGGCAGATCTCAGATAAGACTACGTATAGTTTATGCCCGATAACCAAGCTTGCCCAGTTCCTCACTAGCCACCACGCGATCGTCCCATTGTAATCGGACACCATTCGCCACTGCCATAGTTTGTTCGGCACCACGACCAGATATGAGCACGAGGTCCCCTGGCGCAGCTAACGCAAAGGCCCGGGCAATAGCGGCGCGACGATCTACTATTTTCTCAAGCACCACGCTGCGGCCTTGTTGCTGCACTTTCACTGCACCAGCCAATAATTCGTCAGCGAGCACGGCCGGGTCGTCGTCATAGGGGTCATCAGTTGTGCTAATCACGACATCTGCGTGCGCAGCAGCAACTTCGCCCATAACAGGACGCCGCCAACGATCCCGACCACCACCAGTCGGCCCGATTATTTGCAGTACCCGCTTATGAGACAGAACGGCAAGATGTCGATAGAGTGCTCGCATAGACGTTGGCTCGTGTGTGTAGTCAATCATAACCAGAAAGGGCTGACCACACTGAATAAACTCTTGCCTGCCGGGAACTGGTTTTAAAGCCGCAATGCCTGTGACAATACTTGGCCAGCTAAAACCGAATGCCAGACAGACAAGCGCTGCCGCTGCAACGTTTTCTACATTGAAACCAAAAAGAAATGGCGACTGCGCCATCTGGCCACCGAGTAAAATGGTTGCGCCTTTTGCGTCGAGCGACATTGTCCGATACGACAACCGATGCTCGTCTGTTAGCTCTTGCCCATTCCCTACCCCAAAAGACCAGAAGGTACCTGCAGCAAGCTCCCGATAGAATGAAAATTCTTTATCGTCGGCATTGAGAACCGTATGCTGCGAAATTGTTCTGCCATTAATCTTCTTCGGACGACTGCGGTGTAGATGTTGAAACAATTTCCCTTTCGCTGCTCGATACGCTTCATAAGAACCGTGCGATTCTAGATGCTCTGGAAACAAGTTCGTCAGTAGCACACAGTCGTAATGTATGCCGCTATGACGATACTGAGCGATACCTTCAGATGAAGTTTCTATGACTGCATACGTGCAACCAGCCCGGTGCATATCACGCAACATACGCTGCAGAGCAAATCGGCCAGGCATGGTCATGCCCGTTTGCGACAACCACTCTGTTGGACCAACCTTCATTGTGGCAGTCGACGTCAGGCCGACAACCTGGCCAGCTGATTCTAATAACTGAGCAATTATGTTTGCCGTGGTTGATTTCCCTTTGGTGCCGGTAACCCCAATGACAATGAGTTTTTCAGAGGGCCACCCATACCACCCTGCTGCAAACAAGGCCATACCGTGATGGTAGCCTTGAAATACAGCACGAGGCAGCCAGCGACGAGCAAGAGATTTTATGCGGTGTAGTAGCATGAAATTGCTAAATTATATTCCTAGACAAGGGTACCAAAAAACAAAAGAACTGGCGTTAGCCAGCGGTTTTGAAGAACAAAAAATTTACTTTGTCTGCTTTTGAACAAACTGAACTTTATTCTCGTCGAGGTCTAAAATGCTGAAGTTCTTACCCCAATCTTCAAGCACAAGTTCTTTGTGTATGATTATTTTTTTCTGCTTCAAACTGTCATACAACTCTTCAATACCTTGTTCTAAAGAAATAAATACTGTTTGCGCTCCCGGAATTTCTCTTGTTTCTATTTTTTTCTTAATACCTAAACGTGCGTTATTGGGAAAAATAAAAGAAACGTACTTGTCCGCCTGTTGCTGTTCAATAGTAAAATCCAAAACGTCTCGATAAAATCGAGTGGCTTTCTCAATATCCTCAGTGTAAAACACGGCGCTGTCTAAATTCATATACAGCTAAGTATACCGGAAACACATTGTTAGCATATCTCTGCTCCCAGAGGGAATCGAACCCCCATCTTAGGTTCCGGAAACCCACGTTCTATCCGTTGAACTATGGGAGCAAGGGTATGCTACAAATGTGCATTGTCCGCCAAGGGCGGATCCGCCTTTGGCGGAAACTACGAGGGCAAAAGAAAGGTGCGGGGTATTTTATTGTCCGCCGGAGGCGGAAACTATGGAAACAAAAACTACTTCCTTCTGAGCCGCCGACGAATATCTCGTGACGTGGCGTACATCCTATACCAAAAACGTTGGTGGACCAAATCAACGGCTTGCGGATAATGAACTCGTTCACCGGTTTTCCCAATCGTTGCGAATCCTTCCTTGAAACGAGTTAGGTTCGCCCACGCGTGCGCTTCAGCGCCTTCCGGGCTAACCCCACCAAAATTGTAGCGAGCATACCCTGAACGCTTCGCATGACGAATACCCTCCCAGTGCAGTAAGTACGGTGCCATGAGTGACCGGTGTTCGTAACTAGAAGCACCGTGGAGATAGGTAACCGTGTCACCAAACAGTCCCAGAATATTCGCTACGATAATCTGGTTGTCATACTCCGCCACATACAATTTTACTTCTCCACGCGGCAAAAGTATGTCAATCATGCGACGATAGTACAGTGTGTCATGCGGGCGAATTCCCTGCCGCTTAGCTGTCTGCTGCAAAAGCTTCACAAAGAATGGGAAAACACGATGTGCGTAACTCAAGTCTTCAATGAGTCGCCCATGAACACCGCGCCGCTCGGCAAGGTGAATATTGTATCGTGTCTTCTCTTGCATTGCAGCCAGTAAGCCATCTTCGTCTGTCGTTGTTAGCACATGAAGTTCATCGGCGGGCTGAACTGATTTCGTAGGCACAAGATTTGCTGTTGCGGACAACGAGACGTCCACCCACGGTTGTCCATGTGCCTCCAGCCGAGAAAAAACTGCCTGCTGCTCTTTAGCCGCCAAACTAATGCCTCGAACGCAGTGGTGCATAATACTTTCCGCCGTGCTCTCGTCGTCAGCCAACATGTGCGGACCACGCGGCGCGTAGAGATATTGCTTTCCAAGTGGCAGCGGCTGCGATACAAGCTGCAGGCCCGCCAACACAGTGTCGCCCTCAACAATCTGCAATCGTGTTACCTGATGCCCGAGGGTCTGTTGAAAAACGCCCCACCCCCACGACTGCGTGAGTTGGCTACAACGTGCGTGCTTCATCCAGTAGTCCCAAACGCCGGCATCATCTATCTTTCGTGTATCCATACTTACGACCGACTTGCTCCTAACTGCTTTAACGCTGCCTTCAATCGCTCAACAGAATCGGTCAAAGTCTTCGGAACGGCCTCGAGTGCGGCACGCGCATCGGCTAGGCGGTAACCGAGACGCTCCAGTGCTTCTAGTACTTCACCGTCACCAATGGCAAAACCTGCTGCGGTTGGTACTGCCCGCTCTTCAGCAGCAAACGTATCTTTCAATTCAAGCAGTAATCGTTCAGCGGTTTTACGACCAATGCCCGAAACTTTCGTTAACACTGCGATGTCACCGGTCACCACCGCATTCCGCAACTGTTCTGGCACGGTGGTCGACAATATACCGAGGGCACTCTTTGGACCGACGCCCGTTACCCCAATGAGGGTTACAAACATGGCCTGCTCTTCCGACCGTTCAAACCCATACAGCTCTAGCGCATCTTCTCGAACATACTGATGTGTATAAAGCGCGATTGTGTCATTAACTGCCACAGTCAAAATAGTGGCTTGCGTAGCGAATATTCTATACCCAATACCCTGCACAACAACGACGAGTGTCGTGCCAGTCTTACTAATAATTGTTCCTTCGACGTACGCAATCATATCTACAAGATACTCGCTTTTATTGTCTTCGGGGAGCGGCTCAATACGGTCACGCCACTACTTGTCACCGTGGCTAAGTCTTCAATCCGCACGCCGCCTTTATTAGTTTCATATATACCCGGCTCAACAGAAAAAACCATACCGTTTTTTAATATGTCACGACTACCAGTACTCAGTGTTGGCGCTTCATGAACTTCTAATCCAACGCCATGTCCAAGTGAATGACCAAAAGCCCCGGGATAGACTTCATCAATAATAACCCGAGCAATTGCGTCTGCCTTCGCGGCCAGACGCCCACCACGCCGAAGGTAGGTAAGCGCCGCTGTTTGCGCCTTGAGGCATGTTTCGTAGCGGTGACGCTGCGCCGTAGTTGGTTCCCCGAGATACACAGTCCGAGACATATCGGCATGGTACCCTACCAGCTTTACGCCGAGATCAATAATCACCTCCTGACCAAGCTGCAAACGTGCTGCTGTTGGCTCATGATGCGGCCGCGCTGCATGCTTTCCGGCTGCGACAATTGTCGGAAAGGCTAGTCCACCACCGGGAATGTCGTGTGCCAAGGTCTGAACATAATGAGCAACGCCAAGTTCGGTGGGAAGCTTCCGTTTCTTTTTTAACGTCCGAAGCCATAAAACCGTTTTTTTATAAACCGCATCAGTTGCCGCAATGGCTCGCTGCAACTTTTCCAATTCATAGTCGTCTTTGTATTTACGAAGTTGTTGCACAGCGTCACCAATACCTACAAGAGTCACACCCAGAAACGCACGCACCAACTGACGATGCGCTTCTACCGTCAGCGAGAAGTCTTCAATACCGAGTCTATGGGAACGGCCAGATAATTCTCCTCGAACAATTTTTGCGAGCGAACCAGTAATCTCTTCAACAAGTATGCACTCCGGTACTTCTTCTCGGGCGCGCTCCGTATAACGAAAGTCAGTATACAAAACAGCCTCATCGCGGGTCACGAGTACGGTCCCGGCTGTGCCAGAAAAATTTGTGAGGTAGTAACGGCTTAACTCGTCAGTAATCAAAATGCCATCAAGCTTGGCCTTGACCATTGTGCGCCGCAAGGCGCGTAGACGCAGCGCGCAGGCACTATCTGTGACCTGCCTCATGTACTTCGCACGACACTGCAATTGATTCGGTATTAACCTTAAGCGGGTGCTCCCCTTCGCCTGGCGCAATACTGGTAGCCAGGGTATCTCGCAGAATAGCCGAGACTTCTTCATGAAGCATGACACTAAGCGAAGCACTTTCTGTTTTGTACGTCAGAGAGATACCGTCGTTGATTGTAAGCCCGAGCTGTTTGCGGAGTGCGTTTACCTGCCGCACGAATTCTCGACGTAGTCCTTCACGCTCAAGCTCAGGAGTAAGATGCGTATCAAACGTAATGGTAACGCCCTGGTCGTCAGACAGAGATACAGACTGTGCAGATGCCGCAAAATTGTCTACGACAGCTTTTATGTTCAACTCTTCCAAAATGACGTCTCGCAAAACTTCCGGAACCGTTACGCCCGTGACAGACATAGCCGCCAGCGGCTGGCGAACCTTAATTTTCTCTTTCGCTCTGAGCGCATGACCAAGTTCGATTATCTGCCGCGCAACTTCAGTATCCGTAATGAGCGCTGGGTCGACTCGACTTGGCACTGCTTCTGGCCACGGTGCCAAGTGCACAGAATCAAAAGACTGCGTGTCCCAAGACTTCAGTCGCTGATGCAATGCCTCAGCAATAAACGGAGTGAACGGTGCCATTATCTTACTGGTCTCAGACAACACCGTGAACAAAGTCGACAAAGCGTCTTGCTTGTCCTTTTCGTCACTTCCTTTAAAGCGGTCGCGCGATCGCCGCACATACCAGGTAGAAAGATCGGTAATAAAAGGCTGCAAGGGCTTTACCGCCCGCCACAACTCATACGCCTCCATTCCATCAGTCACCTCCTGCTTCAATTGTTCCAGTCGCGCCAAAATCCAACGGTCTAACACATGCGTCGGTTTTTCAACTACAGCAATCGGTTGACCAATGGAAGCGTACAGGGCAAAAAAAGAATACACGTTCCATATCGGAAGTAGCGCCTTCCGCATAACCTCCCCGAGCTCTTGCTCGGAAAAATTAATCGGTTCGGCGCGCGTCACTGGAGAATCTAAAAGGTATAGTCGCAGCGCATCAGCTCCGTAGGTCGCAAGAATGGTATTTGAATCAGGCATGTTGCCCTTCGATTTCGACATCTTCGTGCCATCCCCAGCCATAACGAGCCCATTCACAATGACGTTTGTGAAAGCTGGTTTCTGAAACAGCGCTGCGGCGAGAACATGCAATGTATAAAACCAGCCGCGGGTTTGGTCTAACCCTTCAGCGATGAACTGCGCAGGAAATGACGCTTCAAATTGTTCTTTGTTTTCAAACGGATAATGTGCCTGACCATACGGCATCGTGCCCGAATCAAACCACACGTCGAGTACGTCTGGAACGCGCTTCATAGCGCCACCACACGAACACTTCCACGCTACGGCATCTATGCCTGGTCTATGGAGATCCGTCGGACGTACGCCTGAATGCGCTTCAATCTCATCAAGACTACCAAGCACCGTTTGCTCTGCGCACGCCCCGCACTTCCATAACGGCAAAGGAATTCCCCAATATCGTTTGCGTGAAACATTCCAGTCTGGTGCCGCAGCGATACCTTTGCCGAAACGGCCGTCTTTAATGTATTCGGGTACCCAACGAATCTGGCTGTTTGTTTCAGCCATTGCTTCCTTTAATTTTTCAACCGCAACAAACACAGAATCTTGCACCTTATAAATGAGCGGCTCTTTGCACCGCCAGCAAAAAGGGTAACTGTGCGTAATACTGTCCGACTTAAAGACAGCGCCGGCATTCGTGAGATCAACCACAATATCTGAATCTGCCTCCTTAACGTGCCGACCGGCATATGGCTTCACCTCTGGGAGATACCGGCCATCATCCCCAATCGTCAGAATAAGTGGCACGTCGTCGTTTTGATGCGCCAAGAAATCATTCTCGCCAAAGGCCGGTGCGATGTGAACGATACCAGTGCCGTCGTCGAGCGACACAAAATCTTGATGCAGTACTCGGTATGCCTTGTCAGTATTGTCGGGAGCAATAAATTGCTGAACAGGCGCATAACGCATACCGACTAACGCATCTCCCGCCACCTCGGCCAGCACCTCATACGGCTCATCCGCAAGCACTGATAGTCTATCCTTAGCAAGGATTACCACTCGGCCAGCCCATGGTGCTTTTTCTGTCTTCAAACGTGCCTTCACATACGTGGTTTTTGCGTTCACGGCCAAAGCAGTATTTGCTGAAAGGGTCCACGGCGTTGTTGTCCAAGCCAGTAAGTACGTATCAATTTCACCGTGCACCTTAAATCCCACATAGACCGACGGGTCAACCGCATCGTGATAATTTTCCCCGCCGCTTTCCATTTTAGAGAGTGGCGTCTCGCAACGCGTACAATACAGTGAACTTCTGTAGGCCTCGTAAACAAGCCCCTTGTCATATAGCTGTTTAAACACCCAAATACCCGACTCCATAAAGTCGAGATCCATCGTTTTGTAGTCATTATCAAAATCAACCCAGCGACCAATCCGTGTAACGACGCTCCGCCAAACGTCAACGTACTTTAAAACTGTCTCGCGGCACGCAGTGTTAAACTGCTCAATACCGATGGCTTCAATATCTTTTCGACTGTTTAATCCTAACGACTTCTCAACCATCACTTCAATTGGCAGACCATGACAATCCCAACCGAACCGCCGAGTCACGCGATACCCACGCATTGTTTTGTAGCGCGGCACTACATCTTTCTGCGTTTGCGCTAAGAGCGTGCCAATATGCGGCACACCAGTTGCATATGGTGGGCCGTCGTAAAAAACGAAGGGTTTGTCTTCTGGCCGCTCACGAACCGACCGGGCAAAAAGGTCTTCTTGCTGCCAAAAGGCAAGTGTCTCCTCTTCGAAAGCAGCAAGTGGATTCACTGGCTGTGGTTTTGAATTTTTTTGCTTGTCTTGCATAGGTCTCTGCCATAGTATCGTCGGAGTGTAGACTTGTCCATTTCTCACATTGCACAATGAGCAGCCAGCAAAGTAGACTAGGACAGATGAAAGCCGCACCAAAAAACCTTCCTACTGCTCCCGGCGTGTACTTCTATAAACGCGCTCGCCGGGTTCTTTATGTTGGCAAAGCCAGTAATCTAAAAAATCGTGTTTCGTCTTATTTCCACTTGAGCAGCAACCACTCACCTGCCAAACAAAAGCTTTTAGCTGACGCCACATCGATTACCTATGAGGAAACGGATTCTGAAATCGAGGCGTTACTCCTCGAAGCTCACTACATAAAAAAACTCCGGCCGCCATACAACGTACTGCTACGGGACGATAAAACATTTCTTTCTGTCGTTATCACTGACGAGGAATACCCACGTATACTGCCGACGAGAAAAATTGGCAGTGACGGCACATACTTCGGCCCGTTTACTGATGCGCGAGCCGTAAAAGAAGCACTACGGGTCATTCGAAAACTCTTTCCGTACCGAACCAAGTGCGTGCCCTTCAAAGCTTCAGCGAAGGAGGGCGTGCCAAATAGTAGACGTGGTTGCTTAGACTCTCACTTAGGGCTTTGTCCAGGTGTATGCAGTGGACGAATCTCAGCTGTCGAATACCGAAAAAGTATTCGGCGAATTAAACTTTTTTTTGAAGGGAAGAAACGGTTGGTGGTTTCCGCTTTAAAAAGAGAGCGAAGACAGGTAGCCAAAAAAACAGATGACGAGTCACGCTTTCGTCTTCAGCGCATCGACCAGCAACTGCAATGGCTTGAAAAGGTCATTGTTATGACGCACATCCTACGATATGAAGAAAAAGCTGAAGGCGATGTTATTGAGCTGGGGCGTGTATTGGGGCTCGCAAAGCCACCGCACCGCATTGAAGGTTATGATATTTCACACGTCTCAGGCACGTTGACTACCTCATCAATGGTCGTTTTCACAGATGGCAATGCTGATAAGCGTGAATACAAAAAATTTAAGATTAGAACGGTCATTGGCTCAAATGATGTTGCGAGCCTTAAGGAAACATTTCGCCGACGCTTTGAGCACAGACCAGGTGGTACAAAAGAACCCTGGCTAATGCCTGACTTAGTAATTGTGGATGGAGGACGACCGCAACTGAGTGCCGCGCTTGAGGTGTGGCGCGAATTGCATTTAACCGTTCCGCTTATTTCGCTCGCCAAGCGTTATGAAGAAATTTTTATACCGAACCAAGTGTCGGCCATGGTCTTACTACGTACCTCTCCGGCACTACATCTCGTTCAGCGCGTTCGCGACGAAGCCCACCGTTTCTGCAAGAGCTACCATACACTCCTCAGAAGGAAAAAATTGTTGCAGAGATAATTATCTGCCAATATTTTAACCAGCTTCAAGTTTCAAAAAAGTTCTGAGCTCGGGGCACTGGAATTTTTGGTTCCAGTGCCCCGAATCTCGAGGAGTGCGCTTACGGAAAGAACCCCTTAACAGACCTACACCCAGAGGCGGATCCGCCTCAGACGAACTTTTCTTTGCTATCGAATCTTGGGCAAGCAAGAAAATGAACAAATTATTTCTTACTTCACCTGCAACTCCCTCTCTGCAATTTTGGCAAAATCTAAGAGGTCGCTAATATCTTGCGCGGTCATTTCTCGAGGCTTGGTGTCTTTGATACAAAAAACGCCAACAGGTAAATTACTTGAACGCTCACGCAAAGCAACGCCGGCGTAAAACCGAATGAATGGAGCGTTCACCACCATAGGATTATCGGCGAACCGGGGGTCCAATAATGTATCCGCCACAACAAAAACATAGTTTGCCAATAAGGCGTGGCCACAGAAGGAGACACTCCGTGCCCCTTCGCGATCCGGCGGACAAATATCGCCGCAGCACGACTTGTACCATTCGCGCTTACGATCAATCAGTGTTACCGCCGCCATACGAACACCGAAACGCGCCATAGCTCGCTTTGTTAACTCATCAAAACGAGCTTCTTGTGGTGTATTAAGTAATCCCAATCGCTCCAGAGCAACTAAGCGATCTTCTTCTGCTGGATGTCCTTGAGGAGCCTGCATATAGTTATATTGTGATAGTCGGCCGCACAAGAGACTCCATGCCGACAAAAAATTTAAGGGTGCCCGATGAATCTAGTACAGGTGAAATACGGAGCGCCGCCGTATACTGAGTGCCGTCTTTACGACGATTTATCACCCAAACGGCAATAGGGCGTTTATGAATTTTAACTTCAAGCCAGAGATTTTTATAAAATTGAATGTCCATCTGACCACCCCATAAGGATGGGCGCTGACCAATGACTTCTTCTATTGTATAGCCAGTCATGGCTTCCACCTGCCCGTTTGCAAAATGAATGACTCCATCAATGTCAGTAATAATCACCATATCTGCAATAGCTTCTAGAATGGAATTAACTGACCCGCAACGCCCGCACTTAATAGCCAGCGACGCCGAATACAGCTCCCCCTTCGCAAGTAGGCGGCTGCATTTTTGACAGCGAAATTCCCCCTCTTTTTTTCCTGCCTCCATTTCAAAAAATGAAAGGAGCTCGCGGCTCTCATACTAATGATGAGCTTCAGCGAGCTTCTAAAACAAAAATAGCACGTGGTTGCACGCGAAGTCAATTATCGTATGCCCGTGCTAACAAAACTCACCGGCAGTTGCTCTATGATTACTTCCGCGGCTTTTTCAGACGACCACCCCTGGTTGCTCGCGTAGTACCGTGTGCTTCGTCCATTATATCCACACTACTTGCCGAAGTAACCAAATCAAAATTATCTCGCAACGTTGCCCGGGGCGTAATATGATTTTTCTTGTTATAGGCCAACTGAATGGCGCGGCGGCGAATAACCTCATCAATGGCCCGCCGCATAGAACCAGTAATTTTGTCAGCGTACATAATTACTGCCCCGTCAGGGTGCCGCGCCGCTCGACCCATGGTTTGAATGAGCGTTGTTTCATTTCGCAAAAACCCTTCTTTGTCGGCGTCGAGTATTGCCACGAGCGACACTTCCGGCAAATCTAAACCTTCACGAAGTAAGTTAATACCAACGATGACGTCGTAGCGACCAGCTCGCAAATCTTTGAGTATCTCAATACGTTCCAGTGTTTCAACGTCCGCATGCAAATACTGAACCCGAATATGCCGCTCTGCCAAGTATTCCGTGAGGTCTTCAGCGAGACGTTTCGTCAGGGTGGTCACGAGTGTTCGCTCACCCCTTGCGACACGTGTCGTAATCTCCCGCTCTAAATCATCCAGCTGACCTTCAGTTTTTCGAACATCTATATTCGGGTCTGGAATGCCGGTTGGGCGAATCAGCTGCTCAGCCACGTGGATAGAAGCCGTACGCTTTACGCTGTACGCCGTACGTTTAGCAACATCCCGGAAACCGTGAGGGGCGCCGGAAAGTTGCAGCTCATATTCATTTGGTGTTGCAGAAACATAAACGAGCTGACCTACTCGCTCTGAAAATTCTGGAAAGTTTAATGGTCGGTTATCAAACGCTGACGGCAAACGCCAGCCATAATCGATCAGCATTTGTTTTCGCGACCTGTCGCCAGCATACATACCTCGAATTTGCGGTACACCAATGTGGCTCTCGTCCAGACAAGTGAGAAACCCTGGGAGCTTATGCTGCCGGGCTGAGAACCCAAAATAATCAAGCAGGGTAAAGGGTGGTTCACCCGGGCGGCGACCATCAAAATGACGTGAGTAATTCTCAACACCATTACAATAACCAGTTGTCTCCAAAAGCTCTAAGTCATAATTTGTTCGTTCTTCCAGTCGCTGCGCTTCAAGCAATTTTTCGTTGGCTCGTAGGTCCTGCAGTCGAACAGTTAACTCCTCACGAATTGCAGCTATCGCATCTTTTTGACCATCCACTGGCGTTACGAAATGTTTGGCCGGATAAATGTCGACGGTCGAGAGCGACACGGCTTTCCGTGCCTCGCCCGCTCGTTTCTCAAGCATATTCGGCAGCAAGGTAATCGACTCAAGTTTTGACCCATACCACTCGAAACGTAAAACATCCTCGCCGCTAACTGGATGCACTTCGACTATCTCCCCCCGCACCCGAAACGTACCGCGATGAAAATCGATATCGTTCCGCTGATACTGCAGCTGCACCAGCGACTTAAGAAATGCCTGCCGCCCCAATGTGTCACCCACTAAAATCGGCACCCGCTGCGACTGGTAATTCTCTGGTGAACCTAAGCCATAGATACACGAAACCGAGGCAACAATAATAACGTCTGACCTCGTTAATAACGACTGAGTCGCGGCGTGTCGCAGCCGATCTATTTCGTCGTTTATCATCGACTCTTTAGCAATATACGTATCGGACTGTGGAATATACGCCTCAGGTTGATAGTAATCGTAGTACGAAACAAAGTAGTGAACCGCGTTCTCTGGAAAGAACTGTTTGAATTCACCATAGAGCTGCGCGGCAAGCGTCTTGTTGGGTGAGATAATAAGCGTCGGCTGCTGCATGGCTTCAATGACTTTGGCCATGGTGTACGTTTTTCCTGAACCAGTAACGCCGAGTAGTGTCTGGTGCGTATTGCCGGCTTTGAGCCATGTCGAAAGTTGCCGAATAGCTTCTGGCTGATCACCGGTGGGTTTAAATTTGGAGTGGAATTTGAATTTCATAGTGTTAGCTCAGTATACACTGATGTACTGTCTGGAGCCTTGATACGGTAACCCGACAAACAAAGAAGCGTCCTTGTCAAAATGACCAAGACACTTCTTTGCAATGCAAGTGTATTTGCTATAAAAAATGTTTTCTAAGAAAAGCTCTTCCCGACCCCGTTTTTAGATAGTACTCAAAATTTTTTGCTGTTTTTGTATTTTCAAAAGCAAAATACACACTGAGTTTCCATGGTTTAAATTTTGACGTATGCCTAGATTTTCCTGAATTGTGATCCTCTATTCTTTGTTTTAAGTCTTTAGAAAAACCAACATAATGTTGGGAGGGTGATTTAACGCTTCGAAGTAAATATACGTAAAACATATAAGCCCGCCTTCGCTGCGGCTACGGCGCGCAGCTTTCCTTTTATTTTTGCATCCACGTTTCGATGAACCTTCAAACTGGTATTGGCGTAAGCCAGCTGAAGCTTTAGCGAAAGCTGGAGCGGGAGACGGGAGTCGAACCCGCGACCTTCTCGTTGGCAACGAGACGTTCTACCACTGAACTACTCCCGCAAGAGTAGTGGCATTAAAGCACAGGCTTCTTACCGATGCAACTACAGAGAACGTGAAGAAAGGCCGCAAACATACTAGTCTGCGGCCTCTCGAATCAATTGCTGACGCGCCTCCTTATCGCGTCTTCAGAAAATTGCTTACCAGCTGTTCACCCTCTTCGCTGAAGTATGACTCCGGATGAAACTGCACCCCGTATACATTGCGCGGGCCAGTGAGCGTTACGGCCATAACCTGACCGTCATCACTTCGCGCTGTTACGGTCAGTGCCTTACTTTGCGCAGCCGCTCCACTGTCCAGCACCAACGAGTGATACCGCATGGCGGTAAACGACGATGGTACTCCCACGAACAAAGCGTCGTCTGTTACCGTCACCCGAACCTCAGAGGTTTTGCCGTGCATCAGTCGCCCGGCTGGCACAACAGGAACACCCGCCCAGGAGCCAATGGCTTGGCAGCCAAGACAGACACCGAGTATCGGCACAACATCGGCCCAGCGGTCCAGTGCAGTCTTGAACGGCCGCACGTCATCCGGATGCCCTGGGCCGGGGGACAGGACAAGATGCGTGAAGCCATCTGTCGACATCACCTCATTTGTCCGCACGACGCGAACACTTGCCCCGGCTACTGCCAACAGTTGCACCAGGTTGTAGGTGAAGGAGTCGAAGTGATCAAGAAGCAGTACCCGTGGAGACTCACTCATCGTCCAGTACCTCCCGTTGCATGCTTGAGCACGTTGCCAATTGATCTTGCTTTCGTTAGCGACTCCTCGTACTCACCGGCAGGTGTTGAGTCGGCAACTACGCCTCCCCCTGCTTGCCAGTACATAGTTCCGGAATCTACCCACGCCGTTCGAATCGCTATGCCCGTATCAAGACCGTATGAGGTGAACCAACCAACAGCGCCGCCATATGGCCCACGAGCACACGGCTCAAGTTCAACCAGCAATTGACAGGCGCGAATCTTAGGCGCACCGGAGAGCGTACCAGCCGGCAAGCAGGTGAGAAACGCCCGAAACGGAGTAATAGCTTCGTGCAGTCGTCCGCTCACGTCGCTCACCAGATGCTGCACCGTGCTGTATTTCTCTACCCGCATCACTCCGCTGACGACTACACTCCCCGTCACTGTCACTCGGCCAACATCATTTCGCGCCAAATCAACCAACATGCTGTGCTCGGCCCGCTCCTTTGGATCTGCCGCCAGCTCCTGCCGCAGGCGCTCGTCTTCCACCGCATCGATGCTCCGCCGTCTGGTTCCAGCAATTGGTCGAATGTGCACGACATCACCACTGACTTTCACCATAACCTCGGGCGACGCACCAGTAAGCACTCGCCCGTCGCTAAGCTCAAGGTGAAACATATACGGTGATGGATTCATACGACGCAGGTGTCGGTAGAAGTCGAATGAATCACCAGAAAAACCAACACTGAACCGCTGCGACAGCACTATCTGAAATACATCACCGCTGGTGATATACCGTTTCCCGGTTTCGATCATCCGCTCGTAGACGTCCCGAGTCATGTTGCTCGAAATCTTACCATCCACGCCGGTCAGCTTGGTGAGCGGCTCGATTGGTTTTTGCAGATGACGGATCAGTCGACCGGCACGTTCGTACGCATCCCGATGCGCCGCCGCTACATTTTCGCTGCCGTTGAACTCAGCCAAAGCGACGAGGTAAACAAGCTGACGGGCATGGTCAAAGACGATTACTTCGTCGAACGCGACGAGATCAATCTCTGGCCAATCCAGTTTGTTCACGCTGTGCCGTGACACCGTTGGTTCAATGAGGCATACACCCTCAAAACCAACGTAGCCGATTGCACCACCAAGAAATGGTGCTCGACCAGGTTGCTGCAGTGGTGTTGTTGACTGCAAAAACGCTTCCAGATGCTCGAGAGCCATTCCCTCGGCAATTTCCACCCGACCCAGCCGTGGTTTCAATGCCGACCGTTCACCTCGCACGGTGAAACGGGCGCTCATCCGACAACCAACGATGGTGTAATCCCCCAAGTGCTGCCCCTGCGGCACACTTTCAAGAAATACTGTTGGGGTGGTGGCTCGACGGACGGATTGATACACCGCTACCGGTGTTACGTTGTCACTTGGCAACCCAATAACGACCGGCACCAGGTGCCTACCACCCACAGCAGCCATGCGCTGGAAATCATCGAGCACATTCGCCGCGTAATCATCAATCACACGCCATGCTCCATTCCAACAGCTTTCCATCCCCTCACCCATTTCACGATTCAGTGCTTCACCGTTTTTCATGTCGTTCTCCCTATTCCTTTTCTTTTCAAAAGGTTTTTGTTGTCAAAGGTTCATTCCGGCTCGCTACCCAAAACAAAACGCCCGCTCCAGAGAGCGGGCCAAAACTATTATTAACAATAACAATCTAGGCTCGCCCTCTGAGATAGAGAACGGACCACCAACGAGCGTTTGCTTCAATGTGTATAGAAATCATACTTTTCTTTGTTTCAGTGTACTAGTACAGTGAACTATAGCAGAAAGAGATGTGGTGTCAAGAACGTTCGGTCGGTCGTTGCAGCAGGCGCCAAAAACCGCCGGTCGGGTTTGTTAATTCTCTGGCACCCCGAGCAATGGTAGCCACCCCCACACCAAGCTCTTCGGCAATGTCGCGGTGCGACGCACCAGCCGCCAGACGCTTTACAATCTGCCAACGCAAGGCCACTTCATCAAGTTCGGCTGGGGTTAATACGTCACGCAAAAACTCATGCAGCAACTCCGGCGACCGCGCCGCGCGCATAACTACTTCCTCAACTTCACTAATGTACTTTTTTGTTACGTTCCCCATATCAATGTACTAGTACATTGTATTTAACAATAAAAAATCTAGCAAGGCGCGAGGGGGTTGATTTCGATCAGCCCCCTCGCCGTCGAACATCTTAGCTGCAGGCGGCCCACCCTGTTCGCGTAGGTGGTGGTAGTTTTTGTGCCGTCCGACAACGAAAAACGATCTTCTCCATCAGCTCCCGAACGAAATCATCCGGCAGCCCCTGCGCCTCTGCCAACTTCGTCACTGCTGCAATCCTCGCCTGCTCCACGGCCGGACGCACAATTGGCAATCCAGCAGCACGCTTGATCTCGCCGGCTTCAAGTGCCAACCGAAATCGTAAGGCGAGCAGACGCACGAACAAGGCATCGATCTCGTCGATCTCAACCCCAATACTTTCTAAGGTTCTTTCCATGACCTCTACCCTCCTTCCGATGGCTCAAAACAAAAAACGCATCAAAACGATGCGCGAATCTTAGCCCTTACAATATCGCTGGTCAATGTTGTTTCCTATCGAGCGATTAGTTCACGAATCTTGTTCACAATCTGCGTTGGGGTTACTCGCGCTTTTAGAAACACTTCCGTTGCCCCGGCTTTTTTTACATCACTCAACTCATCTGATTCGACAGTGTTCGAAAAAACAATGATTGGCGTCTTCTCCAGTTTCGGCGTGGCTCGCAACGTGGCCAGTGCTTCAAGCCCGTTCATGGCTGGCATAGCTATGTCGAGAAGTATGAGATCAAATGGTTGGGTCTGAGCAGTCTTCACTCCCCAGGCACCATTTTCCGCCACGGTACAAATAAATCCTTCTTTCTCAAATCGATGACGATACAATTCAACAATGTCCCGCGTATCTTCAATGAGGAGCACCCGCACTTGCTGCACCGCAGCACTCGCTGTGCGGCCACGAGCCAATACCGTTTCAATTTTCTCTACCAATTGACTCGGCGTAAGGTCAGACTTTACCAAGTAGTCGTCGGCACCGAGCTGCATGCCTTTTGTAATCTCTTCGTCTTGTCCCAGGTTCGAAAGGACGACAATCAACAAGTCTTTCAAGTCTGCATCCTGCCGCACTACTTTTAAAACCTCATAGCCATCGAGGTCTGGCATGATGATATCGAGCAAAGTGAGATCCGGTTTTTCTTTATGCATCACCGCAATTCCCTGCTTGCCGTCAGGTGCAACAAAAACCTGGTACCCCAACTCTTTAAACTTCGTGTGGTACATCTCGGCGAGGAATGCCTCGTCTTCAATGATAAGCACTTTTTTCTTTGCCTCTGCCATAGTTGTCTGCACTAAGCCTAGCGAACCATATCCTTCAAGGCAAGGATGGCTTCATCCGTCACACTAGGAAGCGGCACGGCAAAAGCGAAGGTGCTGCCCTTGTTCACGCCTGGGCTCGTCACCCAAATAACACCGTGGTGTGCTTCAACCATCATTCTTCCGACGTAGAGGCCAAGGCCAGTGCCACGGGTATTGAGGTTATTGCCATCCGCTCGGTTAAACTTCTGAAACAAACGTTTCTGATCTTCTGGGGCAAGTCCTGCACCGGTGTCTGTTACGGAAAACATGATGCTTGGCACAGCAATGTACGGCGGTCGTTTGTTGCGAACCACTTCAACCCGTACGGTAACCGACCCTTTCGGTGTGTACTTCACCGCATTATCTATTAAGTTCATCATCACCTGACGCAACTTCTCACCATCAAGTGGTAACACTGGTAACGCTTCTCTTGGTTGCTCGAACACCAACTTCAATTTCTTGTTGCCGGCTGCCGTCTGCAATTCCTCTGTGGCGGAAGCTGCTAGTTCTTCAAGCTTGGTTGGTGCCATATTGTACTTCATGCGACCCGATTCAATGCGAGAAATAGACAGTAAATTTTCAACCAGTTCAATCAGCCGATTGGCTGATTCATAAATTTTTCTGATTGGATCTTCTTGCTTATTCGGAATTTTGCCAAACGAGCCCTCAGAAAGCATTGAAACGTATCCCTTAATAACCGTGAGTGGTGTGCGCAATTGGTGCGACGCGATAGAAACAAATTCTGACTTCGCTTCGTCAAGCACTTTCAATTGCTGGTTAGCATCTTCGAGCTGTGTCGTTAGCCTGGTAAGTATTTGCCGCTGCTTCACTTCCCGAAGCATACTTCGAATAAGGAAGTAGGCGAGTACTGACGCCAGCACCAGTACGGTAATGTTTCCAGCAAGCTGAATATCGCCATCGGCCAAGAATACCTGCCCAAGCAAGATGAGCAACAAGAGTACAACAAATACCTCCGTCGCAATTACTGTAATATTAAGTAAGTTGTAACGAACAATGGCGAACGTGGTGAGGAGTAAAAAAATAATAACCCCCCATGGACCATACCGACTCGATAAAAAATCACCACTGACGAGCGGAATAATTAAATTTCCACCGATACCAATAATAAGTCCGGCCAACAGACCAAACGTGAGGTACTGCAACTGAATTCGCTCTAAGCTCTCGCTATGTCTAAGCTTTTGAAAAAGAAAAATGCAAACGACAGAAAATAAGGTAATGAAGTAGGAGGCTAAAATTGGGAATAAGACACCGGTTTGTACATCAATGCCGCCACTGCGCGGAATCACCGCTGCCACGATGAATCCCTGGGGAAGGTAAATAATGACGCCGAGTAATGCAGTGAGGGCAAGTAACACTAACTGAACTCCTTTTGAGATAATGCCCGTTGGCTGAGGAAAAGCCTCAACAAAAAGGAACAATGTATAAAAAATCAGGAGCGCTCCAAGATATGCTGTCTCGGCCCAAAAGTGAGAACTGAAAACATCAGCTAAATAGTTTGCGACTGTCCACAATACGATTGCGAGTGTTAATGAGAGAAACAGACGATTCGTACGCTGCTTCGAATCGTGCAAATAAACAATGAGCCCGATGAGTGTTTCGAGCACGATAAGAACAAGAGTGGCAATGAAGTACACGTTCATAATCGTCAAGTGGGGAGGTCGCGTATTCTTCGCAACCTCCCCACCAGTTTATCACACTTCTCCTCGCCTACATCCCCGCCATGACGTAAGCGTAGAACTCCGGCCGTGAGGCCAGCCAGTTGGCCTCGCCGCGAAGCCGGTTCATCCGACACCCGTACGTGAGCGGGCAGTCCGGTGTGTGCACTTCGCGGCTGCACCAGTAGTGCTGCCCGACGGTTTCGACCACCACCGGAATGCCGGCAATTTGGTCGAAAATCAAAATCCGGGTGGGTTCATACAGCGCCCAGATGTCGGTAAATCCGACGCTGTGGCAACCCCAGTAAATTGCCTTCACCAAAGCGTCGAGCACCGCCATTGCGCCGTCCTGGGCTTTCCGGCGGTACGCACGCTCGATACCAACGAGGCTCACCTCGACCGGTCGGGCACTGTGGGTGATACAGCCCGGCTCGAACGATTCGACCGGGAACGGTCGCGGGGCAACGAGAATCTGCCCCGCTGCCACGAGTTCACCCGCAGCCCGAACGCCGACCAAGATCTGTTGCGGCCAACGAAGGATTGGTATCACCTCCTCCTCCGGCCAATGCATTTCGTCGGTGCCGATTTCGTAGAGGAGCAGCCGCACTGCGGTCAGCTCCTCCAACGAATCGGCGATGAAAGGCTGAACCGCTTCATGCTCTGCCATCTGTCTACCTCCTCCCAATGCGCTCGCACGGGGTCTTTGTTGTGAATTGCCGTGTTTCAAAAACGGCTGCTTACCATAGTCCTTTTTGTGAGCGCTGTCAACGCAGCCTACACAACGTGCACCTTGGGCTGCTTATTTCCGCAAAATTTCGAGGCATACATAATGCTATACGCGCCTGTTTTCAAAAGGTAGATTCTGTCCCCCACACCAATATCGGCTAGGTTTACGTGCTCTATAATAATGTCATCACCATCACACGATGGGCCGGTGAGAGTAAACATTTTTTTCTTGCCGTTACCGTTACTCACTCGCTTGGCACTCCCATTCACCTTATTCACTGGTGCATAAATTTCATACGCAAACCCTCGCGAACTTGGCTCAATTAATTCTAGTAGCCCGTTGAACGCACCGAGGTCACAGAATAACCAATTGTCCCGCCCTCGCTTAGTACGACCAATGACCGTCGTCACCGCGAAACCAGTGTCAGCCACCATTGCTCGTCCCGGCTCTGCCCAAATTTCTAAACCAGGCAAATACCGTTTCACACTTTGCTGAATGGCACTGAAAATTGTCTCAAGCGATGGCACATCTTTCGTGTAGCACACAGGGAAACCACCACCAATATCAATAACCTTGAGGTCGTAGCCACTTTTCTGTTTGAACGTATTCACCAGAGCTGCCGCTCGGCGTATACCCTGTTGCCAGTTCTGTACGTTTGAACATTGCGACCCAACATGAAATGCCAAGCCATATGGTACCAACCGTTGCTCTACAGTAAATTGCAGCAACCCCAACACTTGTGACGTCTCAGCACCAAATCGTCGCGACAACGGCCACTGACTACCTTTGTTGCTGGTGCGGAATCGAATGAAGACATTGCTGCCTGGTGCGTAGCGAGCCAACTTCGAAATTTCCATCATCGAATCTGCCACAAAATGGCGGACGCCAATGCGGTACGCTGCCCGAATCTCCGCCGGAATTTTTACTGGCGTCGTAAAAAACATCCGCTCTGGGCTTACCTTTAATTTTCTGAGAAGTCGAATTTCACCCAGTGACGCCACGTCAAAATGAGCACCCTCTTGAACTAAAACGTGCACCACAGCCGGAACGGCATTTGATTTTAATGTGAAAAAAATCTTCACGTTTGGCAGACCGCGGCGGAACCGTTGATAGTTCGCCGCCACTTGCCGCTTACTGAACCAGAACGCGGGTGTTTCCCGCGTTTCGCTTTTTGCTATGAGTGGCGCCAGTCCAAGCTCTTTTGTTTTTGCCATATAAACAGGCGAAATTGTAAATTTCATAGTGAATTATAGCACATTTTCCTGAACTTTTCAATAGAAAAAGAGCTTCGTGTGTTCACGAAGCCCCTTTCCCTCCAAACGAAATGGGCGCTGCCAGTCCTCCTAGAAAGGCAGCGGCATTGATGCTGTGCAGCCGATGCCGCTCAGCGTGAAATCCTTCCCGAGGTCACCCCCGGGCTGGGAAGAGTACATAGTGTCGCAGGTCAGCCACCGAAGCGGCCCTTGACCGTAGATGCCGAGGCCTGCGCCCCAGCTACCATCGGTCCCGACGCCACTGACACCGACGAGTTCAACATACTTCGCCAGCGGGTTCCAATGCCTCGGGAGCAAGGGAACATCGACGCCGAAGAAGGCGTCGATCGGGCGAATGGTATCTTCGCCCGAGATGGAAATATTCACGACACGAAGGTCGGCTGAAATCTCCACCTTGCGCAGCCACTCGTCCCACGAGGACTCACCACTGGCAAGGCCCATGGGCACGAACGGATGTACCGTCGCACCCAGCCGGCCGAACCAGAGGTTCGACGTGGAGTTGGTCCGGTAGACCTCACCGCTGTCGAGGTCGAGCGCGTCAACGCTGCTGTCGTAAGATGCGACGTTCAACGTCGCACCAAAACGCAGCCAATCGCGCTCGCCCATCTCGTAGAGCATCCCGAGAGTAAAGTCCCAACCGGGTTCCTCGTGAGCCTTCACGAGGTCGAGGTCGCCGAAGTCAGGAATCTCGGTTGAAATCCCAACCTTATTCTCGCTTCCAGGCAGGACGCCGATGACGCCGATGGACAAGCCATCGATGCCGACGGACGCCAGGTCCCACGCCAACGACAGCCGCCAGCGTGACGTTTCGAACGCAAGGTCGAGGTCGCTCGAGGGCAGCTCACCGTCAACAGCGGCGTTGACGTAGTTGAGCTGCACGACCACCGGCTTGAAGCCAGCGGTGATCGTACCGGAGTAGATGGTGCTTCCGTAGAAGTAGGCACCACCGACCGACGCCCAGTCGTCGAGGCCGAGATCGAATGTTTCGGTGAGGGTGGCCGGATTGGCCCACCCCCACTCATGAGAGGTGTAGGCAAGCCTCGCCCCGCAATCGGGGTAGAGGCAAAACTCGGACAGCAATGCGATCTGACTCCCCGCTCCAGCCGAAGCCGGCGCAGGAGCGAGGGTCATGGTGATGGACGCCAAGATGGCGCCAAGGAAACGAACGAAGAACTGACGCATCTAGCGTCTCCTTTGCCCTGAACGTATGTCAGAGCGGTTGTCTGCAGTTATTGTTAGAGTGCGAGCCGGAATCGAACACGATAATTTAGCTGAAAACTGCCACAAAGTCAATAGTTTATATAAAGAAGTATCGGCCGCCCTCGAGATTGAGAGCGGCCGGTGGGCACGGGCTAATGTGGCAACGAAGATTCGTGGTCGATGATCATCGAATGGGGCCACGAAGATTCGTGGTCGGCCACCATCGTAAGAAGTCGCTGCGCATGCCGAATCTCCTCGAGCGCCTGCTGTGCATGACCATTGTCCGGCCAAGCTCCCTGCTGGAAATGAGCCTGAGCGAGGCTGTTCCAGGCCAGCACCTGAAGGTGTCTGATGCCAGGGCTGACGTCACACGAGAACAACGAAGCCAGCTGGATCTCGTGAATGGCCCGAACAACGTCGCCGCCGAGGATGTACTCCTCGGCCTCGCGGTGGTGGTGCCGAACAGCATGGGTGCTGCCCGGGCAGTCCGCTTCAGCAACGACCGGCTTCGCGGGCGCTGCCCACTTTCCGGCGTCACTGTGGAGGATGGCGATCACACCAACCGCCGTAAGAGCCAGGGCAAAAATGGAACGAACGTTCATTGGACTTCCTCCTAAGTTGTCTACCGACGTTCCGTCGGTTGGGTTGAAACGAAAAACCTCCTAACGGCTGAGTGAATACCCGCGGCAGTTTCCTGCCGCGTTAACCTTGAACGCGCCAGAGTAGCTGTCGAAAAGAGCCACGACCCCGGCGACGAAAAGAACGAGTATGAGTGCACGGCGACGGTTCACGATAGCCCTCCTTGGTTGATGTACCGACGTTTCGTCAGTAGTCGCAAACAAATTCTACGGTTGAAGCGACCGCATAGTAAAGCAAAAGAAGGGCAAAAGGTCAATCCTAGATATTTAAAACTGCGGAAAATTTGTTGACAAAAAAGGAAAAAATTATATTATATCGTTGCCCATTCGGGAAGTCTTCAAGAAAAGAAGCTAGACTTGGGATGCCACTCAAGATACTAGATATAGGCTCGGGATTCCCTCGAGAAACTAGCTTGAAGGCGAAACGTTCAATGACAATCGGAAGACAATAGAAGGAGTTCCATCATGAAGTTGATCCGTTACGGAGGGTTCGCCCTCCTCGCCGCACTCCTGGTGTATTCGTCGCCGCCGGCTGCTACGGCTGGCAACCCCGCTCTGCAGGCCATCGCCGCCGCTCCCGTCGACGTCGGGAACACCGGCACGGCCATCATTCCGAACGGCACCGGCAAGACGACCACGATGCCGGCCCTCACCTCGGCCATCGCCGCCGACGATCCTGCGATTGCGCTGACGGCTCATCGTGCCGACATCGCTGACGCCATGGAGGGCACCGCGCTTTCGACCAGCACCAAGGTCGGCACCGGCACCGCCAACGCGATCCTGAAGACCGAGAAGACGATTTCCCCGGCGCTCGTGCGCAACAAGGAGGGATCCATCGGAATCGACACCAAGGTCGGCACCGACAACAACTCGCACAACTACGAAGCCGCCAGCATCCTCGACAAAGGCGGCCACAGCCACAAGAAGGCCTGAACCCGAACCAAGCGGGGCGGCTTCCAGTCGCTTCGCACATCTGAATTTCTTCAACAACGTCAGCATCGCTGACTCGTGTCAACAGGGAATCCAACCCTGACATGGCACCCGCCGCGGGTACGTTTTCCGGTCAACCGACCTGGAGCGTACCCGCGGCGCTCCCTTTTCAAAAAGTTTTTATATGACTCCCACGAACCCCATAGCAAAGGCAGCCCAGCGGTTAAGGAAAAGTTGCAGCGAGAAACAGCCATACTGTTCGACCCTGAGCGTGTGCGAAGGGAAGTTTATGGCTGTGCTGCAACTTTTGCGAGAAACCGCGTAGCTGCCGAAGCGAGGGTGCCATTTTTCCGCCAAAGGCGGATCGGCCTACGGCGGACTGGTCTCTATTCTTTTAAGCAAGCAAAAGAGTAATAAAAATCTTATCTAAAAAGCGAGCCTTAAGTGCAAGAAAAAATAACTCAAACAACAAAACAGCACCGACGTACGTCGGTGCTGTTTATTTTCCGAACCTCTTACCTGGGAGCGAGTGGGGTGTTTGGTAGTTACCTTAACCACACTACTCGCTGACTACTTGTCCCACTTAGGAGGGGTAGTGGTTCGTTCGTCGCTCCCAGATAAGAACCCCGGAAATGTTATTTCATTTCGAGTGCAGTAGCGCATTACTACCCGTACTCGACGCGGCACCTTAACAAGAAAAAGGCTTCCTGTCAAGGAAGCAGCCGTGCTAAAATTTTTACATAAAGGCTACGCCGCTCGTCGACTTCGTCTATTTTCTCTACCAAAAAAATTAAGCTGTTTCTCACTACTATCCTCTTCTCGCAATGCTTCCTCTTGCGCACCTCCGCTGCCTTCCGTCTCTCCTTGCCGCTGTCCTGAAATCCGAACCTCTTTATTTACCTCGTCGTACGCAGCACCGCACTCACGGCAATCACCATGTTCGTCTGGATGAAGATGTGTTCCGCACTTAATGCAAGACATACCCTTATAGTATTAAGAAATGGCCACTGAAACGCAAGATAGAGATTTTTGGCTGGCACTCAGCTTCGTTTTGGCGCCTATACAAATAAGAAAGCTGGCCAGGTATCTGCCGAGCGGTGAAGCAGCTTGGCGTGCATCGCGTGAAACATTGCGCGGCCTGAACTTTGAGCATGAAACAATTGAGAAATTTTTTACCTATCGTACAACCAACGATTCTACAACAACACAAGAGAAACTGCGTCGCGAAAACATAGAATTTGTCATCAAGACAGATAGTACCTACCCCGCACTCCTAAAAGAAATACCCGACGCACCACACCTATTTTTTTACCGTGGTGTACTCCCCCTGAACAAACCTGTCGAACCGACAATCGCAATAGTCGGAACACGTAAAATGACTGAGTACGGAAAGGTAGCCGCGCTTCATCTAACGCAAGCGCTGGCAAAAAATGAGCTAACAACGGTGAGCGGTCTGGCGCGTGGCATAGACGCAATCGTGCATGAGGCGACACTTGAAGTTGGCGGCCGAACTATTGCTGTGCTCGGTAGTTCCATTGCAGAATCAGATATCTACCCACCAGAACATCGTCAACTGGCAACGAAAATTGTCGAATCCGGTGGCCTCCTTATGAGCGAGTACCCACCCGGCGTTGGGCCGAGTCAACATCATTTCCCGGAACGCAATCGCATCATAGCCGGTCTAAGCCTTGGAACATTGGTCATCGAAGCACCACTGAAAAGCGGTGCCCTCATCACCGCTCGTTTGGCTCTCGACTATAACCGTGAAATTTTAGCCATCCCTGGGCGCATCACCGAAGAAAACGCCGCCGGCTGCAACGCGCTACTACACGACGGAGCGCACGTGATTACTGGCGCGCAAGACGTTTTCGTTGCATTAGGGTTAGAACCGAGAGTAGCGCCAACAAAAAAACTCAATCAACAACTGAGCGCAACCGCGACAAACATAATGGCGGCACTTTCCCACGAACCAATATACTTCGATGACCTAGCGGCACGATGTTCATTATCAACAACAATACTCGCCACTGAACTCCTCTCGCTTGAGCTTTCTGGCCTCGTGCGAGATGTGGGCGGGAAACGATATATAAAATTGTAAGAATCCAAACAAATTAAACTATTTACACTGAGCGAGCGGAGCGAGTCGAAGTGTTGCCCCGCTGCTGCGCCGCTTGCTAGCGGCACTACTAATAATCTATGCATTCCTGCTAAACAGGAATGAAAAAAGATGTCCCGCCTAAAATGGCGGGATACCCAATATTCAATACATTCAAAAAATTTTGAATGTTAATTAAGGTAACGGGCCTACTGGCTTTTTAAACATTCTGATGTTATCGAAATGACCACTAAGGTTGACACCCTACAGAACCCTCGAGTACGCTTCTGCCTATTATGAAACTCGTCATCGTTGAATCGCCAACAAAAGCCAAAACCATTCAGAAGTTCCTTGGCAAGAAATTTTCTGTCATGTCTTCCTATGGCCACATCCGCGACTTGCCGAAGTCGAAAATGGGTATCGATATAGAGAACGATTTCGCACCGCAGTACGTCGTGCCTTTGAAAGCGAAGAAAAATCTGACTGCTTTAAAGCTCAAGGCCAAAAAGGCTGACATGGTCATTCTGGCAACTGATGAAGACCGTGAAGGGGAAGCTATTGCCTGGCACCTCAAAGAAGCACTTGGCCTCACCAACGAAAACTCACAACGTATCGCTTTTCATGAAATTACTGACGAAGCGATTGCTGAAGCGCTTGAGCACCCACGCACCATTGACGAGCGAATGGTCGACTCCCAACAGGCGCGACGAATGCTCGACAGATTAGTTGGCTACGAACTCTCTCCATTTCTATGGCGAAAAATTTATCGAGGTCTCTCAGCCGGTCGTGTACAATCGGTCGCCGTACGAATGGTTGTGGAACGAGAACGAGAAATACGAGCCTTCAATGCTGAAGAGTACTGGACGATTGAAGCTGACTTTACCGTACCCACTGGCACTATAACTGCCGCACTGTTCACCCGTAATGGTGAGCGGCTCGATAAATTTGCCCTACCCGGAATATCGGCGGCCGATGCAATTGTCGCTGATCTTGAAAAAGCCAGCTACAAAATTGCGGACGTAAACGGCCGCGAAGCGAAGAAAACACCACCCCCGCCTTTCACCACATCTATTCTGCAGCAAGAGGCTAGCCGTCGCCTCAATATGAGTCCGAAGCAAACCATGATGGTGGCGCAGCAACTGTACGAGGGGGTAACCATTGGTGACGAAGGTGCCGTCGGTCTCATTACGTATATGAGAACCGATTCAATGAACCTGTCAGAGAAATTTTTAACTGAAGCACAGACGTACCTTCTGGAAACCTACGGCAAAGAGTACGCAACAGAGCCGCGTCGATTTAAATCACGTTCCAAAAACGCCCAAGAGGCACACGAAGCCATTCGCCCATCAAGCGCGCTTCGCACTCCAGAGTCAGTGGCAGAGTACCTCGACCCGAAACAAAAGAAGCTCTACGAACTCATCTGGCGACGGGCCATAGCTTCGCAAATGCCGGAGGCAATTGTTCGCACTACCACAATTGACGTGGCGACCGTGCAAGCTCCCGACTATACACTCCGTGCGAGTGGCTCAGTTCTTTCTTTTGATGGTTGGCGCAAGGTCTACTATAACGATGCAAACGACGTCGACTTGCCGGACGTTACTGTTGGAGCAACGGCAATGCTACAAAAAGTTGGCGGCACGCAACACTTCACCGAACCCCCCGCTCGCTTCTCAGACGCTACGCTCATTAAATCGCTTGAAGAACATGGCATCGGCCGACCATCAACCTACGCCCCAACCATTAGCACCATTACAGACCGCGGTTACGTTGAAAAAAAAGAACGACGGCTGTATCCCACCGAACTCGCTGAATTGGTAAATGACCTTTTAGTTGAACACTTCCCAGAAATCATTGACTTTGAGTTCACCGCCACGCTGGAACGCGAGCTCGATGAAATTGCTGAGGGTGAAAAACAGCTCGTGCCCGTGCTGCGTGCTTTCTACACCCCATTCAAAGAGCACCTTATAGTAAAAGATGCTGAAATCAGTAAAGAGAGCATAACCCAAGAAGCCAGTGACCAAGTCTGCGCCACCTGCGGTAAACCGATGGTGGTAAAGTTCGGTCGCTTTGGTCGGTTCCTGGCCTGCACCGGATACCCGGAATGTCGCACCACAAAGCCGCTAGCGGGGAGCGACGAAGCGGTGGCAGCAGAAACATTTGCGGCAGAACCATGTGAATTATGTGGCAAGCCCATGGCCGTTAAACGTGGGCGATTTGGTACCTTCCTTGGTTGCACCGGCTATCCAGAATGCAAAAAAATTAAACCAATCGTGAAATCCACCGGGGTACCATGTCCTGGCTGCGGTAAGGGTGACCTCGTTGAAAAACGCTCGAAGCGTGGGCGAAACTTTTTTGCCTGCAACACCTACCCGGCCTGCTCATTTGCGCTATGGTCTAAACCAACCGGCGAGAAATGCCCAACCTGCGGCTCACTGCTTGTCTTCGCAGCCAAAGGCGCGGTACGCTGCTCTATGAAGGGTTGCGGCTATATCGGCATGCAATCGGAAACGTAGAAATAACCTTTATGGAGAAGCCAAAGGAGCCCCAAGTACTCACGCAACTTCTCAAACGACTCGCAGCACAATTTCCCGGAGCTGATCTTGATATGGTTCGTCTGGCTTATGAATTTGCCGACCAGGCACATCAGGGCCAAAAGCGCACCAACGGCGAACCCTACATCACGCACGCCTTGGCAGTTGCGAACAAGCTCTCCACCATGCGAGTCGATTTGAACACGGTTATCGCCGGATTGTTGCACGATGTTCCTGAAGATACCTCATACACCGTGCCAGACATTCGAGAAAATTTTGGCGTTGATGTGGCGGCGCTGGTGGAAGGCATCACAAAACTCGGCACGCTCAAGTACCGAGGCATGGAGCGTTACGTGGAAAACCTGCGAAAAATGTTTTTAGCCATTTCAAAAGACGTTCGGGTCGTTCTCATTAAATTCGCGGACCGATTGCACAACCTGGAAACGCTCGACGCCTTAGCGCCAGAAAAACGCCAGCGCATTGCGCTCGAAAGTATGGAAATATTCGCCCCCATCGCGCATCGCCTCGGCATGTGGGAAATTAAAGGTCAACTAGAAGACCTGTCGTTCAAATACACCGACCAAGAATCGTACGCCTGGGTATCGCAGCTCATGGCCACAACCTCGCCAAGTAAAGAAAAGAACTTGGCAAAAGTAATGGCACTACTGCGCGATAAACTTGATGAAAACCAAACTATCACGGTGCTCGACATCGAAGGGCGTGCCAAGTTTCTGTACAGTCTTTATAAAAAACTGCTGCGCCACGACCGTGATATCTCAAAAATTTATGACCTCGTAGCCGTACGCGTGATTGTTGAAAACGTTACCGAATGTTACGCCGTCCTTGGCATCATTCACCAACTCTGGAAGCCGCTCCGTGGCCGTATTAAAGACTACATCGCCCAACCGAAGCCAAACGGTTATCAATCGCTGCACACGACCGTGTTCGTTGGCCCTGGCGAAATCGTTGAATTCCAAATTCGCACCAAAGCCATGGATGAAGAATCACACTACGGCCCAGCCGCACACTGGTACTACACCGAACAAGGTAAGCCTAAGGAAGGCATAAAAATGAACAGCCCACGGTACGCATGGGTAACAGAGCTCGTAAAATTGCAGAAAGAAATTCGCGACACCACCGAGTATCTCGAGCACTTAAAAATTGATGTCTTCCCTGAAAATATTTTTGTCTTCACTCCCGGCGGAGACGTCATTGCACTCCCCGATCAAGCCACACCCGTAGACTTTGCCTATCACATTCACTCAGACATTGGTAACCACTGTGTCGCGGCGCGTATTAATAACAAGCTGATGCCCCTTTCAACGCCACTTAAGTCTGGTGATATGGTTGATATTGTCATCGACAAAAAGCGAGCTCGCCCGTCACCAGACTGGCTGCAATTCGTTAAAACAAGAACGGCCAGAGAACGCATTAAGCTTGAATTAAATCGTTCACGGCAACTGTTCGGGTTATTCAAGAAGGTGTAAGCTGCTGCCATCTATGGCTACCATTCGCTCACGGGTCTTATCTGGTATTCAGCCCACTGGCCGACTACACGTCGGTAACTATCTTGGCGCACTCAAAAACTTTGTTACGCTCCAAACAGATCACGACTGCCTCTTTATGGTGGCTGACTTGCACGCTTTGACAGAAAGCTACAATACAAAAGAAAAAACAGCCGAAATCATAGATATCATTGCAAGTTACCTGGCTGCTGGGTTGAATCCGAAAAAGTGCACCTTGTTCTTGCAGTCGTTCGTTCCCGCCCACGCCGAGTTAGCTTGGATTCTGAACACGGTAACGCCCATGGGTGAGCTAGAACGGATGACGCAGTATAAAGATAAAAGCGCCCGGCAACCAGGCAACGCCAACGTCGGCCTGTTCACCTATCCCACCTTGATGGCCGCCGATATTCTTCTCTACAATGGCAACCTCGTCCCGGTTGGAGACGACCAGACGCAGCACCTCGAACTGACGCGCACCGTGGCCAAAAAATTCAACACTCGCTACGGCGCAGTGTTCACCGTACCGATGCCACTTTACACAAGCGTACCACGGCTAATGAGCCTAACTGATCCGAACCGTAAAATGAGTAAGTCCGAACCGACCGGTTGCCTTTTTCTGGACGACGAACCAGCAATCATTAAGAAAAAAATCGCCCGAGCAGTCACAGACAGTGGCACGGGAGACAAAAACGAAGTGGCGGCTGGGGTAGCCAACCTATTCCTTCTGCTTGATGCTTTCAGCACGCCAAAAGTGGCCGCTGAATTTCGGGCAAAACAGCAATCCGGAACTATTCGCTACAGTGAGCTAAAGGAAACACTAGCGAACGACATCTGCGTCGGGCTCGAAGACTTTCAAAAAAAGTTCCTGCATCTGCGTAGCCGGCCAAGAGCAATGCTTACGACACTTCGCAATGGCTCAAAAAATGCTGAAAAAATTGCGTTGCATACTATGAAAAAAGTGCGCCAGGCCATTGGGCTACCAAGTCGTTGATAACTCCATGAATGCTTTTCAGAATGCCCTAACCCAGCTGCAACAGGCTGGCAAAATTGCTAACACGCCGCCGGCAGTGCTCGATACATTAAGTAAACCAGAGCGAGTCATTGAAGTTACCGTTCCAGTAGTAATGGATGACGGACAAAAAAAACTGTTTACCGGTTACCGAGTGCAACACTCCAACGTCCGCGGCCCCTACAAAGGCGGCTTACGCTATCATTCAAACGTCGACCAGAACGAGGTGAAGGCGCTTGCCCTTTGGATGACCATGAAGTGCGCCGTCGTGGGTATACCAATGGGTGGCGGCAAAGGTGGTATCACTGTTAACCCCAAAAAACTTTCTAGCGGAGAATTGGAACGGCTAACACGATCGTTCACTCGAATGATGAAAGATGTCTTCGGCCCAGAACGAGACGTGCCAGCACCAGACGTAAATACAAACCCGCAGATTATGGCATGGATTGCCGACGAATATCGGCACATTGTCGGCCGCGCGGAACCGGGTGTTGTTACCGGTAAGCCAATTTCTGAGGGTGGCTCGCTCGGTCGCGATACAGCCACAGCGGACGGCGCCTACATGGTGCTAGAAGATGTCGCGAAAAAATTAAAACTGAACCCCAAAAAAACCAGCGTTATCATTCAAGGTTTTGGGAACGCTGGCTTTCATATGGCAACGCTTGCTCACAAAGCCGGCTACCGCATCATTGGTCTAAGTGATTCTACTGGTGGCATACTCGACGTCCGCGGCAAAGGCATGGACCCCAAAAACGTGATGGCCACAAAAAAAGACCGCGGTATGATAGGTTCGATGTACTGCGTTGGATCGGTGTGCGATGGTAAAAATTACAAAGGCGTAACGAACGAAAAACTACTCGAAGCACCCTGCGATATCCTTATTCCAGCCGCGCTCGAAAATCAGATTACCAAGAAAAATGCCGGTCGTATCAAGGCACGAATCATTCTCGAAGTAGCAAACGGCCCAACTACCCCAGAAGCGGATAGTAAACTGCTCAAACGTGGCGTTCTCGTCGTGCCAGATATTTTGGCCAATGCCGGCGGGGTCACGGTTTCCTATTTCGAATGGCTGCAAAATAAACAAGGTATCCGGTGGACAGCAAAGCAGGTTAGAGAAAAATTAAAGCCGATTATGCGCGACTCGTTTGCTGCTGTTTGGAAAGCGAAAGAATCATATAAAACAAGCATGCGCACGGCTGCGTTTATCGTTGCCCTAAAACGCCTAGAGGAGGCACTTGCCAAGCGTGGTTAAAGCGACACTACGAGAGCGCTTGCACGACAGTTCTAAAGGCGTCCCCCCGTTCAGAGGCGTTTGAAAACTTATCAAAACTAGCGGCCGCTGGTGACAGCAGAACAATCGTACCCGAGGTAGCACACGCTTTCGCAGCAGCTACCATAGTCGCCATGGTTTCCCCGCCTGAGACATACTTCGGTGGGGTTTTCCCTTGTCGAACACTTGCAGCTTCAATTGCCGTGTAGAGTGTTACAGCGCTCTGACCAATGCCGACGATTGTATGTACGGTTGAGCTGGCAATAACAGTAGCAAGTTCATCATACGAAAGTTTTTTATCGCTCCCGCCGAGCATTAGCACAATGGGGGCAGTGAATGATTGCACAGCAGCAATGGTGGCTTCTGGCGTTGTGGCGAATGAGTTATTCCAATAACTTACTCCGGCGACATCTCGAACATGCTCAAGCCGATGCGGCAAACCATGGAAATTTGCGACCGCTTCAGCGATAACCGCTTCGGGAATTCCTAAAGCAAGTCCAGCTGCTACAGCAGCAATAACATTTTCTAAATTAAATCTGCCAGGCAAACGCACATTGGTAATCGGCAACACTAGTGTTTGCTCTCCTTCAAGCGTGGAGATGATCGAGTCTTCACTAATGCCGACACCGTATTCAAGCACTCGTTTTGTGCTAATGGGAACGAGTTTCCCATGTACATTGCCTGCTAATGCTTCATTTGCAGTGTAGTCGACAGTGATAATAGCAATATCGTTCTCATGCTGATGGCGAAGAATGTTTGCTTTAGCCGCAACATATTCCGCCATTGAACTATGATAATCCTGATGTTCAGCGGTAATACCCAAAACAACAGCTATGGTTGGTGAAACGGAAAGGTCTTGCAATTGAAAACTTGAAAGTTCATAGACCACGAAGTCGTCAGCCTTGATAGTAGCCAGTGCCGCAATGGCGGGCGCGCCAATATTCCCCACGAGGTGCACCGTACGACCAGAAGCTTTTATTATTTCAGCGATTAGCGACGCTGTCGTGCCTTTTCCTTTTGTTCCAGTAACACCAATAATCTTTGCTGGACACATCTCAAAAAATTCAGCCGTTGGGCTGGTGAGCTTTACGCCAGCTGCCACCGCGACTTTTATCTCTGGCATAATGCGCACCCCAGGGCTTCGCATTATACAATCAAAACTGCTTAATCCAGCGAGATACTCCGGCCCAAGCTGCCATGTAATTCGTTCTTTTAACTCTTGCGCTGCCGCCTCCTGCGCTACAATTTCTCGCGCGTCACAAACTGTTACAACAGCATTTTTCAAAAGTAGATAGCGAACTGCTGCTTGCCCCTCACGACCAAAACCAATTACAGCAACTCGTTTTCCTGCCCACTCCATACTAATTAAGCACTGCTTTTTCAACTCGCACCGATTCACCCAACCACCATCTGGCGGTATCTGTAAAATGGGCCGTGTCTCCGGTGGCAAATAGTTTCATGATTCCTGTGCCGGAGGATTCACTATTTGGATTGTCGGCAAGGTACTGTGCTAATTTGTTTGCCATTGCGTCTGCCGAACTCACTAATTTTACCCGCTTGCCCATTATGCGCTGTATCTGTGGCGCAATCATTGGGTAGTGCGTACACCCCAAAATGAGGGTGTCGATGTGTCGCTCTTTAAGTGGCTTTAAGTACCGCCGTAAAATACGCATTGCCTCCGGATATCGCCACGCCCGTTCTTCCACGAGTGGTGCGAGGAGTGGCGTTGGCTGCGTAAAGATAGTCGCCTCCGGGCAGGCCGCCCGTAAAAGGTTCTCATGACTTTTGCTAGCAATTGTTGTGCGAGTACCAATGACGCCGATGCGATTTGCTTTACTAACGCGCAAAGCTTCGGCCACAGAGGCATCTGAAACATCAAACACCGGCATAGTTAACTCAGCACGCAACACCTCAGCAGCAACAGCAGAGGCAGTATTACAAGCAATGACAATAATCGTTGCACCCTGCGCGACCAAAAAAGCCGCCGCTTCTCGAGTGTAGCGCTGAATTGCTTCGGGATGCTGATTACCATACAACGCACGAGCTGTGTCCCCCAGGTACACGACATCAAGCGAGGGTAGCCGGGCACGAACGGCTTTTAATACCGTTAGGCCTCCTGCACCAGAATCAAAAAAACCAACCATAGCAGCTACGCCAGGATAGTAACTGTTTTCTTTTGCAAATGTTTTGTTGTTACGAGGATGCTTGTTTGTTTTGAACTACCAAGTGGCACGCCGGCTTTGTCAGTTAGCAATGCACCAGCCTCACGAGCCACGAGGAGAGCAGCTGCACTCTTAAACAAGCTGACACTGTCCGTAGGCGCAACAACAATGTCGTACGCACCAGCTGCGACGTAGCAAAGCCCCAAGGAGAGGCAATCTAAATCAACGTGAACTGCGCCAGCCCCCGTTAATGCCGTAGCGGCTGGTTTATCATTCGTAACGTACGCCACAGCACCAGCCAACTCTTTTTGTTCAGAAACTGCTAGTGGGCGGCCGCTAAGACTGGCGCCTTCACCCTTACGAGCCGAGAAGACATTCCCCGTTGCTGGTTCAAGCACGACACCAAGCACAACTTCGCCCTTCTCTCGAAGCGCTAAGGATGTCGTAAAGAGTGGTAGTCCACGAAAAAAGTAACGACCACCATCAAACGCGTTTATCACCCACTGCCAGGGCGCGTTCGTGCTGCCTGTTTCACCATGCACCGAATGAGCTGGAAAAAGTTGATGCAGTGTCGTCGACAAAAACGAACGAATTTCTGTTTCAATTTCCTGTGCCTTTACATGGCGCTGCTTGTCGGACAAACCAACCAGTTCTCGCTGCCGAGAAAGAAGGAGTTGCCCCACACGGCGTAGGAGCGGCAAAATAACGTAATACGTCTGTTCAACTGTTGGTGGTGTTGGTAAAGCCATACTTATGTAGTTGATTCAAGAATAAAAAGCCACTCCCGTAAAATTTGTTTCGTGTCCGACGGCCCAGCTACTGCCAAACAATCAACGCCAATTGCCTTCACTGGATAGTCATTCCCCCCCTCAAAAAGAGCGTCACCAATGAAAACCATTTCCTTAATAGCAGTGCCGGTCTGCTGTTCTATTTGTTTAATGCCGTATGCCTTGTCCACCCCTTTTTTTGTAACATCGATTGACGTCTCACCCCCCAACCGAACCTCAAACTCTGGCAACCGAGCCATAAGTGCTGCTTGTATAAGCGGCCGCCAATCTTTCGTTACTCGCCATAGTTTTTTCTCCGCCACTGGAGCCTGTTGGCCAAGAGCGGAGAATGTTACCTGCGTACCACGGTCTTCAATAATTTCACCATACGTTTTCTCTGGGTGCGAATAACCAACCTCCATAAAAACGCTGTCGAATGCGTGCCGAATTCTCTGCCTATCAGGTTCGGGAATCATATCAGCATACAATTCTTTCCACGCTCCTGCTTCGAACCGATAACTTCGCGCCGCACACGTTGGGAACAATAGTAAGCGCGATTTCAGTTCGTCTGGGCACTGAAACGAATGTATGAATTGCTCTTCAAATTTGTAGAATGCTCCACCGCCGATAACCGCGATGAGTCGTTGCCTGAGAAGGCGCACCAGAAGGCCGGACATTTCACTGTCCATAATAGCCTTACTTTCAGCCAATGTACCATCCAAATCAAAAACAATCAGTTTTTTCTCTACAATAGACACCATAGTATCGGCAGTGTAGCCGTTCCGTCCTGACTCAGCAACTAACTATTCTTAAGGAGGTTCACTAGGTTGGCGTGTAATTGTACCGGAGCTATGAGGAGATCACTCAGCGGGACTGCCCAGTTAAATGGGGAGCCAGAAAAATCAGTAACGATAAGGCCGGCGTTCTGTGCAATAAAAGCGGCGGCGGCAACATCATAGTGCCGCATATCATTCCATACTGCGCCGTCAATCCTACCCGCAGCTACCATACAAAGGTCAATTGCTGACGCACCAAGCACTCTCGTGGTTCGCACTAAGGGATGCAAGTACCCGTAGAGTGCAGCGTGACGAATTTTTGCCTTACCTTCACTGCTGCGTCCCAGGGTAATTATGGCTTTACTCGCCACGGCGCATATTGATGGTTGCAGTTGCACCCCATTCACCGTTGACTGCGTTGTCCCGTACGCGCTGAACAATTCATTAGTAAACGGATTGAACACCACCCCTACCACTGGCTTACCGTCGTAGAGAAGCGCTATAGAAACATTAGAATGTGCTAAGTTATGGGTGAAATTTGTGGTTCCATCTAAGGGATCAATTACCCACTTCCATAGTGACCCAGTGGCAACATCTCCGGACTCTTCTGAAAAGATGCTATCTTCGGGAAATGTTTTTTGCACTGTGTCGAGAATAATCCGCTCGGCTGCCTCGTCAATTTCAGTAACAGCATTAAGCCCCGCCTCATCTTTAAATCGAACGCCACCACCTTCCAGCGGGTGCTGTGCGATATATTCCCCAGCCGCTTTAGCAGCGCCAATCGCCACCTGCCAGGAATGTTCAATTCTGCTTGCAATGCTTTCCATATCCCGAACGCTAGCACGTGAAATTAGTGATGGCAATCCACTTTGACATCCCACATTACAGAGCATACGATTCCTAAATCTATGCAACATCTTAAATCTAAAGACCCAATCATTGCTGGGCTCATAGCAGCAGAACTGGCCAGACAGCAGCATGGTTTAGAAATGATTCCGTCTGAAAATTTTACCTCTTTAGCCGTAATCGAAGCACTCGGCTCTGTGCTCACCAACAAGTACTCCGAAGGGTATCCTGGTCGTCGTTACTATGGCGGCAACAGCATAATCGACGAAATAGAGGAACTGGCACGCAGTCGGGCAAAAGAGTTATTCGGTGTAGCGCATGCCAACGTGCAACCGTATTCCGGCTCACCAGCTAACCAGGCATGTTTTTTTGCCTTACTCAATCCCGGCGACACCGTGCTTGGTATGGAACTTGGCCACGGTGGTCACCTCACGCACGGCTACGGCCTCAATTTCTCTGGTCGTTACTATAAGAGCGTCAGCTACGGGGTGAACAAGGAAACAGAACTCCTCGACTACGATGCAATTCGTGCTATCGCCAAGCGTGAACGACCAAAGCTCATTGTGTGTGGCGCCACCGCCTACCCACGGAAAATTGACTTTGCCGCATTCAAAGCCATAGCCGACGAAGTAAACGCCTATTTGCTCGCCGACATATCCCACATTACAGGTCTCATTATTGCCGGCGTTCATGATTCTCCCGTGCCCTATGCAGACCTCGTAATGACGACCACGCACAAAACATTGCGTGGGCCACGCGGAGCAATAATTCTGGTGCCTCGTCTCACCGACCGTCTGGCTGAACACTATGAACGTGCAAAAACAAAGACGCTCGATACGCTTGTAGACAGCGCTATTATCCCAGGACTCCAAGGTGGGCCGCACAATCATCAAACGGCGGCTATCGCCGTAGCGCTCGCCGAAGCGGCCACTGACGATTTCAAAACATACGGCCGACAAATCGTAAAGAATGCCGCAGCCTTAGCAGAAACCATCACTACGGCCGGCGTCCGTCTTGTTACGGGTGGCACTGACAACCATCTGCTTTTAATCGACGTTACCCCAGTTGGTCTCACCGGAAAAGAAGCAGAAGAAGCGCTGGACAGTGTCGGCATTACGGTTAACAAAAATATGATTCCGTTTGATACACGGAAACCACTTGACCCCTCAGGTATCCGCCTCGGCACGCCGGCTCTCACCTCACGAGGATTCACCGAAAAAGATATGCAGCGAGTCGGCGAATGCATCGCAAACATCCTACGTCGTCCAACAGACGAAGCAGTGCGTGAAAAAGTAAAACGTACAGTTGCAGAACTAACAACACTTCACCCTCTATATCCAGAGCTCTAGGAACGTTGTGCTCTGCACAATCGAATTAAGTTTGCGTACAGCATAGCTACCGTTACAGGACCTACACCGCCAGGCACTGGTGTCGCAGCACCGACCGACTGCAATGTTTCGTCCCACAAGACATCCCCAATCGTTTTTCCGTCAACTAAGGTTGTTCCAACATCTATAATGGTGCTGCCAAGTGCAAACTGGCTTCCTCGCAAAAATTGAGGATTACCAACAGCCGTAACTACCACAGCCGCACCTGCTAAAATTTCAGCTAAGTCTTTCGCGTCGCTACGAATAACCCGAGCGTGCATTCCAGCCTGGGTTAATACCGAGCACAAAGTTGAGCCAAAGAAATCACCGTTTGATACCACCACGGCTGACTTATTTACAAAACGCACCGGAACCCAAAACGGCCGGTAGTTGCTTGAAAAAGGAAGGAGTGTGGCAACTGGCACTATGCCGTCGACGGTTTGCAAAAGTGCGATGGCCGCCCCAACGGGCGCCGGAAGAAAGGCGTCCGGTTCGGCGCGTAAAACCCGTTGACGATTTGCATCTGTTAATCCATCAGCGTCATGCTGTGGGTCAATGGCGGTAACTAATGCATCGGTGCTGGGTCTGAGCGCTAAAGGTAGAGGCAACTGCAATATCAAACCACCTGGTTCTTTGTTGAGGCTGGCTATGGTGTCAGCCACTACTGCTGCACTGACGGTGGCGGGTAAGTGATGAAGCGCGAATTGGATACCAAGGCGGTCGGCCGCCTCGCCCTTGCGACGCAAGTACAACACTGACGCCGGGTCGCTACCAACGAGTATGCAGTGCAGGGTTGGCGCAAAAGGCAATGCTGCCACCTGCTCGCGCATGGCACTATCCATAGCAGCCGCAATTATTTTTCCATTCAGAATATGCATACTAACGAGCGCCGCAATTATCGCACCCGAAACACCGTTCGTTAGCCACGGTGTCACCAAGGTAGCGCAGAATGAATGCTCGCCGACAAGCAACAGCGTGAGCGTAGCCTTCCATGAGATTAAGTTTCTGCTCATCATGCCGGCGTTTCTCGCGTAGGAGCTCCCACCGTAAGGCAAGTGCCTCTGGCATGACTCGATTTAAAATTTTAATCTCCTGCCCCCGATATGGCGGAGCATACGCCAAGAGCCCCCGCTCAGTGAGCGCCTTCAGTGACCGACTTAACCCTTCTCGGCTGAAATCCGCACTGCGAACAATCTCTTCAGGTGAAAATCGAACGCCTACTTCGAGTGCTTTACCATACCGATCTCGCAGTGCCTCCCAAACGGCTCGTTGCACCCGCGCTCGACGATTAATGGCAGCATCAACTTCGGCTAGTGGTTGCAGAAGCTGCACGCCCGCCGCGGAAGCAGACTCACGCGGACGCTCTATATAGCCGGCGTGTTCAAGTGCCTTTAGGGCAGTGCTGACTGCCATTTCCGGAGCCTTCATTCCAGTCGCGGCCAGGATCTCTGCGTACGTCGTTTTAATCACATCCCCAATCTGTCGAACCAAAGACCCGTAGACTGCTCGAATAAAAGCTGGCGATGGATTCTCTCCTTCAAGAAAGAACTCTCGTAGATACCTATCAGACGGATGATGCAATAATACTGCGTAACTTGGCTTACCGTCTCTCCCAGCTCTGCCAGCTTCTTGATAGTACGCTTCCAGTGTACCCGGCAAATCCATGTGCACAATCAGTCGTACGTCTGGCTTATCAATGCCAAGCCCAAAAGCATTCGTTGCTACCATCACTCGAGTTTTCCCTTCCATGAACTGCTGTTGCGAGACCTCTCGGTCGGCCTTGTCTATACCCGCATGATACGCCGTAACGGAAATGTCGTTCACCGCTAACACCTCTCGCATGGTATCAACCGCGTCACGGGTGCCCGCATAAATAATCGCCGGCCCAGAAATTTCTCGAACGAGCCTGACTGCATGTTCTATTTTTTCTGTTGGGGTGGCTCGAATTGCCCCGTACGTTACATTGGGTCGGTCAAACCCAGTTACAATCACCGCCGGATCTTTAAGATCTAGCGACGCAATTATGTCACGACGAACGTCCGGCGTGGCGGTGGCGGTCAGCGCCAAGACAGGCGGACGATGAAGTGTTTGTAAAACATCTTTCAACCGAAGATAGCTTGGTCGAAAATCGTGACCCCATTCAGAGATGCAGTGCGCCTCGTCGACGGCAAACAGACTAACCGTTACCTCCTGTAAGCCCCGCATGAATGCCTGGTCGTAAAATCGTTCTGGAGCCACATAGAGTAACTTTATTTCTCCCGAGCGTGCCGCAGCAAGCCTTGCAACAGATTCATTTGTCGACAGCGTACTATTTATAAACGTCGCTGGAATGTTGCGCGCTACAAGAACGCTCACTTGGTCCTGCATAAGGGCAATGAGCGGGGAAACAACAATCGTAAGGCCGGGCAGTGCCAACGCCGGCAATTGATAGCAGAGTGATTTACCGGCACCGGTCGGCATCACAACCAGCGCATCACGCTGAGCCAACACAGCCGATACAGCTGCTTCTTGCCCTTGTCGGAATTCGCTGTAGCCAAATTGCTCAGACAAAATTTTCTTTACCTGCATCTCCATAGTGGCGGCATTGTAGCATAATGCTGAGCGCCCGCCGCGAGATTTGTTTTCTCGCGGCGGGCTGCTGCTTCTCGCTCGTCAATCCTGCTGCCGACGCGCTCGATAGGCGAGATTTCTGATGAATTCACCTACGGGCATCTTCCCGTGTTTCTGCTGGTACGAGTAGTAACTCGACTGGCAGGAAAGGCAGAGCCGACCGCCCCTGGGGGGTTTTGACCGCCGCTGACAGCGATCGCACCTTGCCGGGTCAACAGCCCTTGGTTGTGTCGCTGCGACAGAATGCGCCTCCTTCCGTTTCGTCCCGCCACGAGATGTCCAGTTCCGCAAACCCTTCCGGATGTAGTCCGGATTCATTTGCAAAACATCGCATACATTCACGAAGCTGAGGGGCCATGCCGAGTCGTCCGACAGCAGCCAGCCGTATGCATCCTGGTACAGCCCCTGCCGCTTTCGATCCCGGGCGTAGGCATGCTTCTGGACGCACTGAATTGCATCTCTCAGCACCGCAATGAATAAACGGTGCTCGCCCGAAGGTAACTCCTTTAGGGCGCTGCGGCTGAAAAATTGTACCGGTAGAACCGGGTCGGGTAACGCAAGATCCTCATTGTGCATTCGATACCTCCTTGAACTCTGTAGTCTTGGAGCTCGCTCACAGCCTAAGCGCGAGAACAATAGCTGTCAATGAAGGCTTAGTTTTAAAAAGACCTCCCTCGTTATCTCAACATCTCGACCTGCCCGGTGAGCACCATCGCTATTAATGCCGAAATGCATTGCGACCGACCCCAGCCGGTAATTTGGGAGTTTTAAATGTTGCCGAGCAAGTTCTAGTGTGTCGACAATTGTAGGATGTTTCGCATAGGTAACGCCGTATTCTTCAAAGGCATAGGCCACAAACGGATAATCAAACCGACGCACATTATGCCCCACCCAAATACCGTTTCCAATGAAGTCAGCAAACTGTTGCAGTGCAACTCGTGGAGGCACCCCTTGTTCGCGCAAAAAATCGGTCGTGAGGCCGTGAATTCTACTGGCGTCAAGCGGCACAGGACGAAACGGCGTCATGTACGAATGAAATGTGTCGACGACAACACCGCCCACTAATCGCTCGCCAGCGAGCTCAACGATTTCATCGCCGCCATCCCACCGGAAACCCGTGGTTTCAATATCAAGAATAATGTGGGGCACATTTGTTTGCATAATCCTCAGTCTGAACAATATTAAGAGAAATGTGAAGCGCGGGGGACAAGTTTGTCCCCCGCATTGCTTCCCTCCTCTTTAAATTTTCTTCAGGTGACTGAGTCGACGGCGACCTCCTCGTGCCAACCAGCCACACAAACATCGACCTCATGTCGTTCTGGCGCTGACGCCGAACCCGGCCTGCTTACCTTGAGTCCCGCTGCTACCACGGCTCGCTTCAGACACATCTGCCAGGGCATCTTCTGCAGGTAGGAAGCGAGAAAGTAGCCGAGGAAGCAGTCACCGGCGCCCGTCTCCTGCACCACCGCAATGTCCGGATACGCCGGAATTCGATATCGAGCGCCGCCCGTGAGTACTTGTGCCCCCTCCGTATCTCTCGTCACCACGAGCACCGTATTGTGGCGGTGCAAGAACTGATCCACTCGACTGCCGAGCCCGAAGAAGAATTCGGATTCCTCCCTGTTCAACACCAGCCAGTTGATCTGCGGCAACAAGAGGTCGAAGAGGTCACTGACAACGAGCGACGCACGCGGGTTGAGAATGTTGAGCCGACGATCCGGCGTTTGATGCCGGAATAATGCTCGTGCGATTTTGACCTCATCTGCATCAGGCAGCAGTCCGGTCACGACACGGGTCGGGGCCGCATGCCGATGAAGCTCCTCAAGTTCTGCTGCTCGTAACGGCCGGTCCATGCCACGACGATCGGTCAGGAGCCACTTCTTCTCTGGAAGCAGGAGTGAAACCGGTGTCCGTTTACGAACCGGAAACAAACTTGCTTCGATGCCTGTCGCCTTCAGCTTCTGCCGCACGATAGGCGCGAACTCGTCGTGTCCGCCAATGGTCGCCACCAAGTGTGGTGAAAAACCAGCCTGACTCAAGGCGACCGCAACGTTGAATGAAGTACCACCAAGCTCGAGCTCAATGACACCGTTCAATTTGCTGCCCGCGGCGCCAGTCTCGATGCCGCGGCAAACGACCTCGAGAGCACACGAGAAACCAACCGTAACTCTTGCTTTCTTCACGATTCCTCCTCATGAGTATCTTTGAATGTACCCAAGCTTGCTGGCAAATCTACACGAAACCGGGTATAGTGCGCAACACTACCTATTCTATGGCACTTCAAGTTGGCATCGTTGGTCTACCAAACGTCGGGAAATCGACGCTCTTTAAGGCGCTTACAAAAAAACAGGTCGTTATTGAAAATTATCCCTTTGCCACCATTGAGCCGAACGTGGGCGTGGTGGCTGTGCCCGATGAGCGACTTGAAGCCCTGGCTGTTGTTTCAAAATCGGTAAAAATTATTCCAACGGCGATTGAATTTGTTGATATTGCGGGGCTAGTGGCTGGCGCGCACAAAGGCGAGGGCCTCGGTAATAAATTCTTGGCACACATTCGTGAAGTGGACGCTATAGTAGAAGTGGTTCGAGATTTTGTTGACCCAAACATCATTCACGTTGACGGCACACCAGATCCTGAACGTGATCGAATTACTATCGGGCTGGAGCTCGCCATGGCAGACCTCGATACGGTCACGCGTCGCATCGCCGCCACCGAGGGTCGAGCGAACAGTGGGGATGCACGTGCAGCCACCGAACTTGCCCTCTGCCGTCGATTAGCCGAAGCACTGAATACTGTTAACCATGTACGTGACGTTGAAACAACCGAAGATGAAGCTGTGATTTTGCAGTCTATAAATTTACTCACCCGAAAACCACTTTTAATTGTCGAGAATGTCAGCGAAGAAAATGCCGCCAGCATAGGGACGAATGGCGCAATACGTATTTCTGCAAAAATTGAATCTGAGCTAGCCGAACTAGCACCCGACGAAGCCAAGGCGTATCTCACTGACCTCGGCTTAGAGCGCTCCGGTCTTGATCGGCTTATTTCCGGAGCCTATGAATTACTACACTTGATTACGTTCTTCACGAGCGGCCCCACAGAAACTCGAGCGTGGACGATTCACGAAGGCACCAAGGCACCACAAGCGGCTGGTGTTATTCATACCGATTTCGAACACGGCTTCATTGCTGCTGAAGTTATTCCGTGGCAAGAATTGGTTAAAACAGGTGGCGAAGTACGAGCAAAGGAACTGGGGCTACTCCGGCTCGAAGGAAAAACATATACCCTGGCTGATGGTGATGTCTGCCACTTTCGTTTCAGCACCTAGCACCAAACAGTTGTTACATACTATGTTTCCATGTACTAGTACATGGAAACATACCAGCATACTCCCCTTTTTTATCTTAGGGGAATATGCAAAAACCGTATTACGACATTGAACCGGTGGGCATTCCTGATGGGGTTTTCATACCACACATCTTGCAAGTCGACTTATGGGTACCTATTTCGTAAATAGCAGACAAACCAACCAAGATGTAAATCACTCTTGAAATAACCATATCCATACCACCAAAGAGTGAACCAATTTCCCAACCAAAAAGACCCTGCAAAAGCCAGTTAAGGCCGCCAACAACGAGAAGAAGGAAAGTTAACATGTGAAGATTTTTCATATCCTCACCTCCTTTCCTATTTTGGTTTGTTCCGTCACTCCTTAAGAATAGCAGGAAACTACCGTGCTCTCAATTGTTTACGGGCTTCTCGAGAACAATGATTTCACGGCCAACTGCCTGCCCGGGTCTACGATAAATGCTTGTTTGCGCGCCATCAGGAAACGGGATTACTCGGAACATAGCCATATCAAGTACTAAATCAGCAATGACACCAATTGCACTGCCCTCGTCTGTTTCCCACACCGGGAAGGCGATGACTGCTCGACCACCAGGAATTAAAACTGCAGCAAACGATTCGAGCGCTTTACTATACAGCGGCAGCAAGGGTTCTTTCATAGCCGCAACGCTTTTTTCATTTGGCCGTGCGGCGCACGGTGGGCCCAAGGCAACTTCAGTAACGATTCCCTGCACGCTCTCCGAAGGGACAACGGTCGCTAGGTCTGGTACGGGTATTGTAAAAAGTTTTACCTCACCACTAACTGGCGTGTGTTCTCGCAACCAATCAATATTGGCCGCGCTGTCAGTCACTGCCAATTTGGCGATATCAGTTCCTACAACATTTTGCCAACCAGCCAGTAGCGCTTCCATGAGAACAGTTCCCGAACCGCAAAACGGATCAAGGAGTGTGCCGCGCATAGGCATACCCAGCAGATTAACCATTGCCCGGGCTAACTTTGGTGGTAGCATGCCGGCCCGAGCGTTCCGTCGTGGTCGACCATAGTCTCGCTTACCCCATGCTTCATAAGGTTGAACGGCTACCGTGCGAGCGATGTAAGCAACTTCATCACCAATGACAACGATAAACTCCGCGTTTTTATCTTGCGTTAACTTGTTTCCCGTAACTTGCACGGAGGTTAGTGGCTGACCACGACCATTGACCCAGCGCACACCTGAAACGCCGAGCGTTTTTAAATGCCGTTTTATCGACAAGCCAATTTTTTCTACTGCCTGAGCACCTGGCGCTTGGCCTGTCGCTGTGTAGTAGCTAATGCCGAAGGTTGCAGGTCGCAAGCGTGTTACCTGTGGTAGTAAAATGTCTAGCCAGGGGCTGACGTCATGAGCTTTGGGGATGTTCGTAATCTGCCCTAGTACTTCCGCAACTTTTACCGTTCCGCCCAATAGTTCTGGTAAACGAACCGCCGCACTTGCCTCTAGTCCCGAGACAACCGCAACTGAACCGAGCAACTGTGCCGTGCCGGTAGTGGCGTCGCCACGGGCAAAAAGCCGAGTCAACTCAGCGAAAGCGAGCGCCGGTTCGCGCCCAAAAATAACGACATATTTAGCCATACGGCCTAGTATTACATGTTCTCTATACTTGCGCACCAGGTACAAGCGTGATAGGGTGGGCAAGTATAAATTATATGCCTTTTGTGTCTCGGCGACTCGTCCGAGACATCCCACGCACAGGGCCTGGGAACCGGCAAAGCACTTCGCACCAATGTGGTGGCGAGGGCGGTGCCATACGGGCCGCTCTTATTTTTTTTAACCCAATAGAATGAAACGATACGAACTGCTCTACATGGTCGCCGGCAGCACTGGCGACGATGGTGTTCCTCCAGTCATCGCAAAAGTAACAGAACAGCTGCAAGTAAACGGCTGTGAAGTTTCGCACGAGGTCAATCTCGAAAAACGTCGCTTGGCGTACCCTATTAAGCACGAGCGCTACGCGTATTATCGATTGGTTGAGTTCAGTGCCGAACCAAGTGCCGTGGCGAAGTTGAACGAAACATTCCGCTTGACGCAAGACATATTGCGCCACCTCATTGTTGAGAAACCGGTAAAGAGTGCCGCAACGATTGAGCGAGAGCAAGCACTACGCACCCGATTGGCTGCTCGTCGACAACAGCGCGCTGTCGCCGCTGGCGTGGCCGAAGAAGCGGCCGCTGAGAGTGCTACCCCAGCCATGAGCGCCGAAGAGCTCGATGAAAAATTATCGAGGATTGTCGACGAAGCTCCGTTAGCGTAAAAAACAGCTAGATTTCTTTTATGGCAATGAGTCTAAATAAGGTTCTCCTCATTGGGAACCTAACCCGCGACCCAGAGGTACGAGCAACACCACAAGGTCAAAACGTCGCGACCTTTAGTGTTGCTACCAATCGGAGCTGGACAACGCCAGCCGGTGAGAAACAGGAGCGCACCGAATATCACAACATCGTCGTCTGGGGTAAATTGGCAGAAATCGCCGGCCGTTTCCTTGGCAAGGGCCGCAAAATCTACATCGAAGGCCGGCTGCAGACTCGCGAGTGGGAGGCGCAAGACGGCGCAAAAAAGAATCGAACGGAGATTGTGGCAGAAAACTTTATCATGCTCGACAAAGCTAGTGGAGAAATGCCCTTCCGCCCCACTACCAGCAACTCACCGCAGAGTAACGGCAATGAAGGCGTTCAGCCAGAACCGATCGAAGACGAAATTCAACTTGAAAACATTCCATTCTAATTATGAGCAAACCAACTTCACACACCTCGGCCATTGCGCCAAAAAGTCGCTACTGTCACTTCTGCGTTAACGGCATCAACGACATCGACTACAAAGAAACCGTGATTCTGCAGCGATACACATCGTCATACGCAAAAATCGTTCCTCGGCGAAAGAGTGGTGTCTGCGCCACGCATCAACGAAAGCTCGCCACTGCTATAAAGCGGGCAAGAGTAATGGCGTTGCTACCGTTTGTGAACCAACAGTAGTCAGGCAGTATGGGGATGATCTCCACTTTAAACGACATCAAGGTTGGCCTCGTCATTAATTACGATGGCGAACCGTTCATTGTGCTTGAGGCAAACTTTGTTCGTATGCAACAACGGAAGCCTGTCATGCAAACGAAGATGCGCCACCTCATTACTGGCAAGGTTTTGGAAATTAGCTTTAAGCCTGGCGACCGAGTAGAAACAGCTGACTTAGTTCGGCGCAAAGTGAGCTACCTCTACCGAGAGGGTGACCAATTGCAATTCATGGATGGCGATACCTTTGAGCAATTTTCTCTGTCGGCTTCGGTACTTGGCACTAAAATTAGTTTTTTGAAAGACGGCGAGATTCTCGACGTCCTGTACTACAACGACAAACCCATTAACATTGAGTTACCGAAGAAGGTTGAGTTAAAGGTTTTGGAAACTGAACCAGGTGCCCGTGGTGACACCGCCCAAGGCAACGTTTTGAAAGCCGCGAAGCTAGAAACCGGCGCTACCCTAAATGTTCCTTTGTTTATCAAAGAAGGTGACACCATTCGGGTGAATACCGAACGGGAAGAATACGTAGAACGGGTGTAGTAGTAAAAAAGACAACAAAAACACAGCCCCCAATTGGGGGCTGTGTTTTTTAATTGACGCCATTCCTACTACGTGGTTAAATCTGGCCGACCCTGAACGTGGGTCAACTACACAACCGGAGGGTACATCTTGAAAGGAATTCCTGTTCGTGACGGAAAGCGGGACCGCAAGCCGATGGCTGCCGCGGTAACTGAGCCGGAGACTGCAGCAGAATGGAGACGCCGGGTCGTTCGTAGCACGAACGATCTGCTGTGTTCCTTTATATTTGAAGGCGACATCGGATTCGTGGCAAAGACTGGCAGCCACAGCGGTGTTCGCGTTTCGAGGAGAGATGCGCAACTGACGGTGATCCTGCTGCCGACCAACGGCCAGGAGATCGACTGGCGCAATCTGGAGGTTGCGGCGTATGAGCAAGGGCTCGGGCGGCCGCGACACCTCGTCACCGTTCCTGTCGTGGTGAAGAGCACGCGAGGAACGGCAACGTTCACAAATCTGGACGCCGAACGGATCAAATTCAGTCTGGCACACTGTCAGCGCTGAGGATCCGTACCCCATCCTCTTTTTCGACCGCGGCCCGCCTTTTCGCAAGAGAAGGCGGGCCGCAACACATATAAAAAGTTTTATGAAGTTGGTCCCGCGCCAGATTTTTGGTCTCTGGCGCGGGGCTTCTGATCTGAAATGGGTAGTGTGACAACGGCGTTGTCGCAGTTGATGTATGTGTGGCGGGAAGAATTCCTGCGACGCACCCACTTATGTTGCTACCACACCAGTCCAGTGCCTATATTATATCAATGAGCTAGAGAGTTGTATACATTTCGGGACTACTGACTCTCTTGTTGCCCCACTGCTGTGGGACTACTGACTCTCTTGTTGTCCCGCTGCTGTGGGACTACTGACTCTCTTGTTGCCCCGCTGCTGTGGGACTACTGACTCTCTTGTTGCCCCGCTGCTGTGGGACTACTGACTTTTTAAACATTGCGACCACGTCGCAATGACCACTTTGGTTGACAACCAATATGATAAGAGCAACCTCGTAGTCGCAAGCAGGCGGAGCAGCTTGCCCTACAACACCTAGCTCCGCAGTACAGGGATACGGACATGAAGGCAACGAGAAATGGTGGTGGTGAGGTGGAAGAGGCTGGCCTCCAACAAAACGCGAGAGTACTCGCGGTTGAGATTCCGGGTATCGACCCCGGCAGAAGAGGGTCGGTCACGTCCGTCCATGAGAATGGACGGGTGAACGTCAGTTTTTTCCCCCGTGGCACGGAGAAAAATGCTGACTTCATCAGGGACCTGCTTCCTAGCCAGGTCAGGCTTTGCCCCTAAGCCTCCGGTTGGGGAAAAAATTTGAAACATGAAGCCGGATTAACCTCCGGCACCTAGAGTCAGGTTCGCCCTGCTCACAAGGCCGCTTTGGTTCAAACCTGGCGGCCTCCCTTTTAAAAGTTGATGATTGACAAATTTAAAAAATAATGATATTCTCGCTCGTTACTTGGACATTGAAAATTTCATAGGGAGGTACGGTAAGAAGAAGTGAGGCGTAGAACATTCCTTAAAGCAACTGCTGCATTTACGATGGGTGCAACGGTGCCCGGATGTAGCATTACGAAACCACAAACTCGCACCAGCAAGGTGCAAACAGCAACAGGAGCACGGAACTTGAAATACAGAAATGAACCGATCATCCGGCAGCGCGTGGCATGGCTCAAAGGCGAAGCAGGGCAGCTTCGACTCGATGGTGACGATACCGGTTATCGAGGGGTGGCGATCTCACCTCTCGACGTCGAAAATCCGGATCCGCTGGTTCCGATTGTCGATGTCGCCACCTTGCCGATTTACAACGTCGGCAAGGTCAACGGCCTGTGCGAGTACTACGGGCGCGGCCTCGGTGGGCCTGCCACGATCTTCGTACGAATACCAGTACTCGGAGCACTACTCGAAGTAGACCAGCTGCTCATCGACCACAACCGCCAGTTGGTGGTCGTCGATGGTTGGCGACCCTGGTGGGTGCAGGCGGCGCTCTGGCGCTACCTGCGCGGACAGATCATCAGGTCACGAGGCCTCAATCCCGAAGATCTGACAATCGCTGAAGAGCTCGAAGTCGGGCTCAAGGCCGACGACGTCGGGTCGTACTGCGGTCTGCGCCAAGACGACGCCCTCATCGAGGCAATCAGCAGACTGGTGCAGAGCGGCCAAGGTGAAGAACTCGCCAAGGCGGCTGTCTCTCTCGACATCACCGTCTATAAGGCCACCGAGCTCTTCCTCACCTTCAAGGCGAATATGGGAGAAGGTTCGCTCAAGATCGAGGAAAGTGCTATTACCGCGCACGGCAACGGTGGAGCCGTGGATGTCTGGATGCGGAACACGACGACCGGGAAATACGTCAACCTGGGCGTACCGTTCGACTACGTCCCGCGACCCGATGTCGCTGTCTCGCCGGCGGTCATCAACTACTTCGACATGGATGGCATCAACACCGCCGTCTATGCCGAGGAAGTTGCGCAGGACCCCATCCTGCGTACATACCTGCGCCATCTCGGCATCACCACGGTGAACGATGGTGTGTTTACTGAGGCGCAAGAGGAACGGCGACTGCTGTTCCACGCTATGCGTAGCGTGGGCTGCAGCTACTTCAGCCTCAACACCGATCTCGGTGAGCCGTGGCACTTCAACGTCCCTAACTGGTACGGGGGCAATCAGGTGGCCGAACTGCCCGGTAGTGGCAATACCTGCCACGCACTGCTCGCCGACGTTCGCGACCGAACCACCGGCCAGCCCATGGCCGTGTGGAGCAACGAAGTTGCCCATCGCCTAGCAAAGGAGATGGGCATCAAGTAGAACGCACCTCGGAGGACGGCGTAACTACAAGTCGACCCCGGCGCTATGAGAATCATGGTGCCGGGGTCGAGTTCGTTTTGCTAACAAATTTATTCTTCGCTGTCTGGCGCTGGCAATGGTTTCTGGGCCAACCTATCTTCCGCAACTTTTTTCATAACAATCTCCCGGATGCGCTTCATCGTGTCTTTGTGCTCTCGCAGATACTGCCGCGCGGTCTCCCTACCCACACCCAACTTTTCTTCGCCCACACTGTAACTGTTCCCATTTTTTTCAACGGCACCATAAAGTAGCCCCGTATCGATAAGGTCCCCAGCCACAGAAATGCCTTCGTTATACATAATATCAAACTCGGTGGTCTGAAATGGTGGGGCTACTTTATTTTTCACAATCTTCACCTTTACCCTGTTTCCCACATTCTTCTCTCCAGATTTAATCTGCGCCGCTCGGCGAACTTCAATCCGCACTGACGAGTAAAACTTCAGGGCCGTGCCTCCGGTGGTCGTTTCTGGATTACCAAAAAAGACACCAATCTTCATTCGAATCTGGTTGATGAAAATAACGACGGTCTGCGTCTTTGAAACTATACCTGCCAGTTTTCTGAGTGCCTGGCTCATCAGCCGAGCCTGCAGTCCCATGTGAGAATCCCCCATTTCGCCCTCAATTTCTGCCCGTGGCACTAACGCCGCCACCGAGTCAACAACAACAACATCGACACCATTGGAACGAACAAGTGTTTCTAAAATTTCCAATGCTTGCTCGCCGTTGTCTGGCTGCGAAATAAAAAGCTTGTCGACGTCCACGCCAATTTTTTTGGCGTACTCCGGCGACAAGGCGTGTTCAGCGTCAATAAAGGCAGCGGTACCGCCAGCCTTTTGCACCTCGGCCACAATGTGTTGCGCCAACGTAGTTTTACCAGATGCTTCTGGACCATAAATTTCAATGATGCGGCCCCGAGGTACACCACCAACGCCGAGCGCCAAGTCGAGCGACAAACAGCCAGTTGAAACTGCATCGATATCCATAGTTTGTGCTTCACCGAAGCGCATAATTGAACCCGCCCCAAAGCGCTCTTGGATCTGCGCAATCGCCGATGCGGCTGCTTTATCCCGATGGTCCCCGCCACTTGTATGTTTTGCTTTTGCCATAATTATAATGAATTCTTTTCGCTTGGAATTGCAGCGGCTTCTTTCGACGCCGCGTAGTACACCTGTCGCTCTAATATCGCCGGCCGGCCATACCGCTTCTCAGCCACAATGCGAATACTGTTTGGCCCTGGGCCTAGGCGAACGGGAACAGTAAAAAGACCGTCTGGCGAAGCGATAATTGATTGCCCATTAATGGAAATCCGCGCGCCCTGAGTAACGTTACCGGCAATAATTAAATTTTCCGTCGTCACAATGGCCCCCGCGGTTGGCTCAATAATAGCCAGCTTCGGTGGCGCCGCCATAGTAACGAGTTGCGCTCCCAGGTAAAGCACCAAGGCCAAGGCACCAGTACTGGCTCCGATTCGCCTCCAGAAGGTTGGGCCGCTCATGAGGTCTTTCCAGCCTACTCGCTGAGCAAACTGTTGGTCTCTGGTTGGCACTTCTTCCCGAAGCTCTTCCCAACCAAGCACCGTTGTTTCAACCGTTACGTGGAGTAACTGTGCATAGCGGGTAATAAAGTGCTTCTCATACACTAGGCCCGGTAGGGCTTCAAAATCTTCGGCTTCGATAGCTTTAAGATACCGCTCTGGAACAACAATTGCTCTGGAGCATTCGGCAATGCTGAATCCCAACGCTTCACGAGCAGCTCTGAGTGTTCCGCCAATGGAAATTTCGTCCGCAATAACAACCCGACGGAACACCGCTGGTGTACCCGTCGAGCTTACAATACGAGGCATGACACTACTGGTCGTAGTCATTATCAACAGTAGATTCTTCAATACTATCCTCCACAGTATCATCTCCCTCAGCCGCCAGCAACACATCCCGAGGCTTCGCCCCATCCCCCGGCCCAACCACACCTTGCGCTTCCATCATATCGATTAGTCGTGCCGCTCGGGCGTATCCAACTTTCAACCGACGCTGCAGGTATGAGGCCGAAGCTTTACGAGTGGTGAGCACCAGCGACTCAGCCTCACGATAGAGTGGGTCATCTGGTTCACCATCAAATGCCCCGCCACCGGCGCTCGGCTTCGTTACCACCTCGTCAACATATTCCGGCGTGGCGTTGTTTTTCAAGAACCGCACAACATCGGCAATTTCTTCATCGGCCAAATACGCACCTTGCAATCGTTTTGGTTTTGTCACCTCAGCAGAAACGTAGAGTAGATCTCCCCGACCCAATAATTTTTCGGCGCCGGCCATGTCAAGAATAGTGCGAGAGTCCGTTATGGACGCAACCGAGAAAGCGATGCGGGCGATAATGTTCGCCTTGATGAGTCCAGTGATAACGTCAACGGACGGACGTTGCGTTGCTAAAATAAGATGAATACCCACCGCCCGCGACATTTGTGAAAGCCGAATGATAGCTGACTCCACCTCTGAAGCAGCGGCAGTCATGATATCTGCCAATTCGTCTATGATGACGACAATATACGGCATCCGTTCTTTCTCTTTTAAATTGTACGACTGAATATTGCGATGACTCGCTGCTGCCAGCACGGTGAACCGTCGATCCATTTCACCAAGCAACCACTTCAGAGCATTCACTGTGGCTGGCAATTCGGTAATAATCGGCGTCAATAAGTGCGGCATGTGCTGGTAGACCGCGAACTCAACTCGCTTCGGGTCAACCAAAATAAATTTTAAATCTGTTGGATTATTTTGATACAGAAGCGAAACAATAATCCCATTTAACGCGACTGACTTTCCAGAGCCAGTGGAACCAGCCACCAAGAGGTGCGGCATTCGTTCTAGGTCAGCCACCCACGCAGCGCCGCTGACATCCTTACCAAGGGCCAAGGCAAGATTCGATGTTCGCTTTTGGAAACCCTCACCCTCTAAGACTTCTCGTAATTGCACGCGAGCCACTGCTTTGTTTGGGACCTCAATGCCGACTAACGACCGACCTGGAATTGGCGCCTCAATACGAATAGGATGAGCCGCCAGCGCGAGGGATAAATCGTTAGAGAGCGTTGTGATAGCGGCCAATTTCACGCCCTGATCAGGCTTCAGTGTGTACTGCGTGACCGTTGGCCCAACACTAATTTCACCCATTTCAACTGCAATGCCAAAACTACCCAGTGTCTGCTTAATAATATCCCGATTCGCATTGATGTCGCCGCTGGTTGGCTTCCCAGAACTTGGCTTCAAGAGGTCTAGTGGTAAATCAATCGGGATAGCTTTATACGGCCGACGAGTCGCTGTCAGCCCAGGCAGAACAGCTTCGGCCGCCTCCTTCACTTGGTCTTCGTCTGGCTCCTCTGGATGACTCACGACGGCTGTCGTAAATGACGGTGTCCGTTCAGTGGTCGCTACTGTTGTTGTGGGTATTGGCCGACGGAAACCTCGCAGCACACCAGCAAAAAAATCGACTATCGCGGACATGCCTGCACCAAATGATTCTGCGATATGGGCCAACGTAATTTCAAGGGTAATAACGACCGCAGCGGAAAGAAGAACCAAGAGAACAAAAATAGCACCCCACGCACCTAAAATGGTTTCGAGCGGCGAACGTAAAAAAAGACCAATATACCCACCACCCTCACCAGCCACGGTTGCCCGAAGCGCTGGATCAAGGGGAATCAACGTATCAACCAGTCCAGCGAACGAAAGGATAAAAAGGCCCACCCCAAAAAGTACTACACTCGACCGCCGACCATGGAACGGTCGAATGCGAAGGGCGATGAGTACCAATAAAAATGCGGGGAACAACCAAGCCGTCCAACCAAACAGTATGGCTAGCGTCCGCTGCCAAAACATACCAAATGGACCGGCGATACCAAGGAGCGCCAGGACACTCACCCCAGCCACCGCCAGAAGTACGAGTAGCCACAAATTAGCCGCTGTTTCAGCAGATAGTAAGGGGCCTCTTGTTGTGTGTCGACGTTCCTGTCGACGGGTTCGTTTTGCCATTGAGAAAGTGTTTGATTGTCTAAAAGTATACCACGGTCGCTGCGTTCGCTAAGCGGCTTCTTCGCCACGGTACTGCAATGCTTCAGCAATATGCGCCTCTTCGACAGTTGCAGACTTTGCCAAGTCAGCGATAGTGCGACTAACTTTCATAACCCTATAAAAGCTACGAGCCGAAAAGCCTAACCGTTCCGCTGCCACACCCAGCAACTGCTCCGCGGCCGCCGTTAATTTACCATGCTGACGAATTTGATCGCTTGATAGTTCCGCATTCGTTAAAGCGTTTGTCTCTACCCGACGGGCTTCTTGTAAAACACGTGCCTCGCGCACTCGCTCTCGAACTGTAAACGACGACTCGGCTATCCGACCATCCGTTTGTAGAGCAACAATTGGAACTCGCGGCACGTGAACATGTAAATCAATTCTATCAATAAGTGGACCGGACAGGCGCTGTCGGTATTTATTGAGCACGGCTGATGAGCACGTACACCGGCGCTCCGAATCAGTCGCATAGCCGCAAGGGCATGGATTCTCTGCGGTGACCAAAACAAATCGAGCCGGAAAGACAACCGTGCCAGCAGCACGAGCCACAACAATGCGACCGTCTTCCAACGGCTGTCGAAGTGTTTCAAGAACGCTTCTTGGAAATTCTGGAAATTCATCTAAAAAAAGAACGCCTCGATGCGAAAGAGATACTTCTCCAGGTTTCGCCGGGCTGCCGCCACCCACCAAGGCAACGGGCGAAGCCGTGTGGTGGGGATTACGAAACGGCCGTTCTCTCACGCAGGCAGTTTCGAGTAATCCACTGACCGAGTAAATATTCGTTACCTCAAGCACTTCGTCTTCTGTTAAAGGAGGCAGGATGCTGGCCAAGGCTTTCGCTAGTAACGTCTTTCCAGCCCCCGGTGGACCAATCAAGCGAATATTATGACCACCAGCCGCGGCAATTTCCAAGGCCCGCTTAGCAAACTGCTGCCCAACAATTTTTTGAAAGTCATCATCTGGTTCTGTGTACGTATCAGGTATTTGCGTAGCCACCGCTCGAGGTAGCTCCTGCTCTAATAAACAGTGCGACAGTACGGCCGCAAGTGACGGCGCCCCAAATACGGTTAACCCTTTTACTAGCGCCGCTTCTGGTCCATTCTGCACAGGCACAATAATTGCAGTGAACCCGTCGGCTCTGGCCCGGAGCGCCGCCGTCAGCACGCCCCGCACTGGACGAAGTGTTCCGTCTAACGCCAACTCACCCAAAAACATAACCTTGTCGATTGGCCGCTGTGGCGTAACCACGCCGCTCGCGAGCAATATGGCAAGCGCAATAGGTAGGTCATAGAGTGGCCCTTCTTTCTTTACGCCACCCGGCGCCAGATTAACAGTCACCCGAGTTGTGGGGAAGGGAAGTCCGCTGTGCTTCACCGCAGACCGCACCCGTTCTCGAGCCTCTTGTACCGCTGTGTCTGGTAGTCCAACAATGAGGACGCTCGGTAACGAGCGACCGACGTCTGCCTCAACGGCAACGGTTACCGCATCAAGACCGACGGTCGCTGCTGAGAACACTCGTGCTGCCATATAGGTGCTCATTTCTCCACTCACGAATATACATCCCCACGATAATGAAAACCCCAAACACAATGTACAGGTCCGCCGTATTAAAAATTAGACCGGGTGAAAAACGAAACGTATCAATAACATACCCATAACGAAAACGATCGAGCAGGTTTGAAGCGCCACCAATGAGCACGAGCACTGCGCCAAAACGATACGGTCGCGCAGTACCATGAAGCACCACAATACTAAACATGCCGATGGCAATACCGCCAAGAGCCAGCACCCAACTATTCGTCATTGGTATCCCAAACGGACCAAGTGGATTCACGGCCGGATGAAACGACAACGCCGCGCCGATAATCGGCTGCGGCGTTGCGGCGTCGAAAGCAAACGTTTTAATGACGCGGTCAATAACAGTTAAGGCAATAACAGCAAGCAGCGTCAACACACTTTTTTCCTACTTACATTCGACTCTTAATTTCTTCCTTGCAGCTTATACATGAACTTGACCACGGTCGTGCCAAGAGTCGTTTCTCATCAATCTGCTTCCCGCAATATTTGCAAACACCATAGGTGCCGTCGTCTAGACGGAGGAGCGCAGAACGAATGTCACGAAGTGTACTCGTCAACTCATGCTCAACCGAAAGATTATCTGTGAAGGTAGCGACCTCAGCGCTATTTTCGTCTTCATCGTTTCCGTAATCAGGAAAATTTGCCTCGTACTTTCCACCAACACCTTTATCAGCAACGTCTAGAAGCTCCTTCTTTAACGTGGCCTCTTTGTCGAGCAGCTTCTGGCGAATTGGCTCTGTAGTCGTACTGTCCATAAAAAATATGAAATGCCCACACGGGCAAACGAGAGTATACGGCACTGCTTGCAAGAGAGCAACAGGAAGCTAAAATCATCCGGAAATGTGAAGAGGCGCATCGAGCGCCCTATGTAATAATGTGGCGTGATGCGCCTCTCGCGGGTTCGTAGCCCATTTCATAACCGCCGGTGGCAGTAGTGAAAATTTTTGGCTAATAACCCGAAGGCGTTTCCCCGTCATAAACGTAAGAGCACCCCGCTACCGACCTTAGTGGTGTAACTCGGTCGACATTGCGAACACGAGTGATCACCTTTTCCTCATTGATTGAGGGCTTTTTATTTTTGTTGGTTCAGGTGCGCAGACGGGTGTTTGTATCGCACCTTTTCGGTGTAGTAGGGGGAGCAGTGTACCGAAACAATATTCGGACCACAGCTCCTTTGCTCTTTGTTTATTCTTTTAATGAACTGAACATAGTATAGCATGAAACAGCCGACAAAACAACCTTACTTTTACGAACAAAATACTATTGTTTGGCCTGATGAGGAATAGTTAGTCGCAAATGAATCCCAAGTTATACCCAACCTTATCCACACCACCCTCCCCGCTATGGGGAGGGTGGCTTTTTGTTCACGCTACCTTCTCTAATTAACTATCGCGACGTTTGTCACGCGGTGCGTCGCTCCCTGCTGGCGCTGGTGGAAACCACTCTGGCGGATTCGCTTGCTTCAACGAAAGATTAGTGCGGCCAAGCTCATCAATTTCAATGACCTTAACCCGCACGTCTTTCCCAACCGAAAGAATGTCTTCAACTTTATTTACTCGGTACGGCGCCATCTCTGAAATGTGCACTAGCCCTTCCTTCTTTGGAAGGATTTCTACGAAGGCACCGAAGTCCATGAGTCGCGTTACTTTCCCTTCATAGAATTCCCCAGCCACAACATCTCGCGTTAAATTCTTTACCCACGTTACCGCCTGCTCTAGGCCGTCGGCATTTGGGGAAGCGATAAAGACCGTGCCGTCTTGCTCAACATCAATGGTGACGCCCGTCTTGTCGATAATTTCATTAATCATCTTTCCGCCGGGACCAATAAGGTCGCGAATGCGTTCCGGATTAATTTTAACAGTAATGATGCGCGGGGCATGCGCCGACATTTCGCTTCGAGGCGCCGCGATGACGTTCGTCATGACATCGAGTATCTTCATTCTGCCAATGCGTGCGGCGGTCAACGTCTCTTCAATCATTGCGCTTGTCAGTCCGTTTGTCTTTGTATCCATCTGCACGGCAGTGATTCCATTTTTTGATCCTGCCACTTTAAAATCCATGCCGCCTTTTCCATCTTCTAAATCTTGCAGGTCAGTCAAAATGACATAGCGACCAGCCTCGTCTGAGGCAAGACCCATAGCCACCCCAGCCACTGGTGCGGTGAGTGGTACGCCGGCATCCATTAACGCCAACGTCGAACCACACACTGAACCCATCGATGAGGAACCATTGGAACCCAAAACTTCCGAGACGACTAACGTCGTGTACGGGAATATTTCTTTTGTTGGAAGTACTGGAATGAGTGCTTTCTCAGCCAGTGCACCATGACCAATTTCACGACGCTTTGGTCCTGACATTCGTCCAGCCTCGCCAACCGAGAACGGTGGGAAGTTATAGAAGTGAAGATAACGCTTCTTTGTGTTAAGCGACATCGTATCGAGTATCTGTTCGTCACCCGGTGAACCAAGCGTTACCACTGAAAGTACTTGCGTCTCACCGCGATTGAACAAACCTGAACCGTGTGTGCGTGGTAGTAGTCCAACCTCGACGGAAAGCGGTCGAATCTCGTCGAGCGCGCGCCCATCGACTCGACGCTTATCCTCAATAGCCGCTCGGGTAATTTCTTCTTCGACAATTTCGTAGAATAACGCTTTGGCAACAGCCCGACGCTCTTTGCCAATTTGATCCGTCACGAGCTGCGCCTCCAGTTCATCCTTTATAGTAGCGAGTACTTCTTTACGATTTCGTTTCGTTGCTGTTTTGTCGCTAAAGAATCGGCTACGAATCTCCGCCCTGCTCCAGGTGCGTACTCGTTCGGCAAGTTCTGGCTCCAAAACCGCCTCATCAGCCAGCAACGCGGCAACGTCAATCTTTTCAACCGCATGACTTGCAGTTAGTTCGTTTATCAACTCTAGGGCTGGAAGCAGTTGTGCTTGACCAAAATTGATACCGGCAAAAAAATCATCTTCGGTAATTTCCTTGGCGCCAGCCTCAATCATTGTCACGCGGTCGCGTGTTCCAGCAACGACGAGGTCAACGTCGCTCTCTTCTAATTCTTTAATCGTTGGATTTGCAATCCACTGCCCATTCACCCGACCAACACGAATGCCTGCTAAGGGACCAGCCCAAGGAATGGGTGAAAGCGCGAGTACTAACGAAGAACCAACTAATGCAGGAATACTCGGGTCGTTCTCTCCATCAAAAGAAAGCACCGTCACCACGACTTGGATGTCGTTTCGCATGCGGTCGTCAAACAGCGGCCGAATTGAACGGTCAACTAAACGAGCTGTTAACGTCGCTTCGTCTGATGGTCGGCCTTCTCGTTTAATGAAGCGTGACCCTTTAATTTTACCTGCGGCGTAAAACCGTTCTTCGTACTCGACAGTGAGTGGAAAATATTCCATTCCTTCACGAACGTCTGGACTCATCACTACTGTGGCGAGCACAACGGTCTCGCCATAGCGAACCGTGGCTGAGGCTGTTGCCTGCTTCGCCAATTTACCAAACTCAATCTGAAGCGTTCTTCCGCCCCAGGTTACTTCGCGGCGTATTGTCGCGCCGACTGCTGCTTCTTGCATAGACATTCTTTCATCCGCAACTGTGCGTCATTCGTGTGGTAGGTACACGAGTTGCCCGAACTATTTCGGAAAACTAGCGTAGCTACCACCTGCTCATGATACGCAGTGCGGTAATAAATAAAATTACGGCGTCTCCGTTTTTGTTTTGCTATCTGTTTTTGCTTTCATGGCTAACCGCGAGCGCATGAGGTACTGCCGTTTATCGCTCGACAAATCTATATAATCGTCCACCGCAGCTTTTAGGCCGCCCGATGTCGTTTCGCCGAAACCAATGGCTTCAACCAGTAGCCCTCGCATCTGTAGATACTCAACGAGCGGAATGAAATCTCCGTCACCAGTAACGAGAACGATGACATCAACTTTCGACGCCAACGTCACCGCATCAATAGCGATACCAACATCCCAGTCAGCTTTCTTAGCGCCGCTAGAAAAAATCTGCAGATCTTTCGTTTTCACTTCGAATCCCGATTTGTCCAAAGCTTCAAAAAAAGAAACCTCTTCTTCTGAATCAGACTTAATCGCGTAGGCAATGGCACGCGTCAAGCGTCGCCCACCCACCGCGGCGTCTAACATTGCCTTGAAGTTCAACCGGCTACCAAACAAATTTTTCGCTGAATGATACATGTTGGCGACGTCTACTAAGACGCCAACCCGCTGCTCACTATGTTTAATCATCTATGTCTAGTCTATTTCGTCGTCAGCATCTTTTGCCATTGCTTCGGCTTCAGCCTCAGCTTCTGCCTCGGCTTCTACTTCAGCGTCGTGCGCTGCTTCAGCTGCCTCGATAGTCTTTTGATCGTAGCGCTTGGCAATTTTAAGTTTTAGTTGCTTCACGAGCTGCTCGAAAGCTTGCGGATCCTCATGTTCAAGGTAACGCAATAATCGACGACGCTCTCCCACTTTTTTTAATAGGCCTCGACGAGACGAGTGATCTTTACGGTGCGTCTTCAAGTGATCCGTCAGGTCTTTAATCTCTGACGTCAGTATTGCAATCTGCACCTGACTCGAGCCCGTATCAGACTCATGGGTACGAAACTTTTTAATAATTCGGTCTTTCGCTTTCTTGTCGAGCATAGGCTCTGTTCGTTTAATCGTCGGTTTGCCAAGTGCAGGGTAAGACCGTACCCAATACACCGAGCGCCCGTGCGGGAGCGCGTCCTCTCATATATAAAAACGTACGCGAGAGACCAGTATAGGCAATATTGCTGGGGTTGTCAATCTATTGCTAATGAAATCAGGAAATCAATAGGTTTGACTTTTATCTCAAAACCCGCTACTTTACTCGGTCGCTCACATCCTGTGAGAGATTTGGCTCTACCCCATAAATAGCGGTTGCCAACACAGAAGGCTCACTGAAAATCGATCCGGAGGAACACCCATGAACAAGGCAACGCTGTACGCCCTCATCGGCGCTGTGCTTTACGGCACGCAGAGTGCCGTCATCGAGATGCGGCTCAAAGAGCTCACCCCGACTGCCGTGCTGCTTTGCTTTTACATAGCGATGCTGCCCGTAGTCCTGGCCATTTTGGCCTACAAATGGTCGACGGGAACGCCGATCATTTGGCCGCAGGGCGGCAACCTGTACATCGCGGGTGCGATGGGAATAGCCTATTTTTGGGCTGATTGGTTTACCGTTGCCGCCTACAACACTGGCGGCGATGTAGCCACGGTAACGGGCATCCTGATGCTCGTCCCCATCATCGCCAGCGTCATCAAACTGGCCGACGGCGGTACCCTGCCAAACATCTGGCAGGTCGCGGCGTACCTGACCATGGCGGTAAGTGTCGGCCTTTTCGCCAAGGGCCTAGAAGTCGCAACCTCGCGGACAATGTAAGGCGAGGAGGAGGAACAATGGACAAACGAAATTCCCTCGTCCGAAGGAGGCGCAGGCAGCATCTGACCACCTGGGTCGGCGTCTGTATCGCCATCTGGGTCGGGCTCGAGTTGCGGTCGTGCCACTACCGCCGCATGGCCCAGTCCCCAACCAGCTTTGACTTCCTGCTCGACAGGACGATGAAGCACTGACGTGCTGTTGCCGCCTCCTCTGGCGACAACGGTCGAATCGACATGAAGAAGGCCCCCACCATATCACTGGTGACGCGGGCCTCTTCTTCTTTTTAAAATAACTTAAAAAAGGGGGTGCTTTTTGGCTCACCCTACCACTATCAAAAACCTTACAGCATATAGCGTATGGCCTTTCCGTGTCGTACAATATTCACTATGGCAAATCTCAAAGACTACATTCAAGATTTTTTGGAATACCTGGAGATTGAAAAAAACCGCAGCGCGGCGACTATTCGCAATTACCGCTTCTACCTCAATCGTTTCGCTGACTGGTCAGAGGAACACAGTGTCACAAACACGAACCGCATTACACCAGAACATATTCGCCAATACCGACTCTGGCTCAATCGCTTTACTGATACTCACGGCGAAGCACTTAAAAAGAACACGCAAAACTATCACCTCATTGCGCTGCGCACGTTGCTAAAATATTTAGCCAAACGAGATGTGGCCAGCTTGGCACCAGAAAAGATTGAACTCATGAAAATGCCTGACCGCAGTATTTCATTTCTGACCGGCGAAGAACTACAGCGCTTACTCGCTGCGCCAGGACGAGTACCGCAGCCAAAACTGACCCTACTGCGTGATGCTGCTATGCTGACCGTTCTTTTTTCGACCGGTCTACGTGTCTCTGAGTTGACAAACCTTAAACGAGAGCAGGTGAGCACCCGTGAACCAACCAATGGTTCCCTAACGGAACTCAGTGTGCGAGGAAAAGGTTCAAAAATTCGTGTTGTTTTTTTGTCGCCAGACGCACGGGCGTATGTAAAGTCGTACCTGGCCGAACGGCACGATGTTTCACCCTATCTATTTGTCCGACACGACCGTGCTGGCAAAATTCAAAACGATCGGGCAAAAAAAGAAGGCGGTGCGCCGCTAACGCCCCGCTCCATTGAACGGCTTCTTCAAAAATATGCCCGCGTCGCCGGTATTATGAAACAGGTGACACCGCATACCCTTCGTCATTCTTTTGCCACCGACCTACTCATAAACGGCGCGGATGTGCGTTCGGTGCAGAGTCTGCTTGGTCACGCATCAATTACGACGACGCAAATTTACACCCATCTTACAGATAGCGAACTGCGCCGGGTGCACGAAGCATTTCACAATAAAAAATAATCACATCCATTCACAACTGGTTTTATAGCTCCTCTTTGTGGCGAAATAATAACGGATAGGTCATAAGAAAAAAACCAACGACTGCTGGCACTAAACCCGCAGTGGCTGCATACGGCACAACAGTTTGCGAAAGCAAATGGCTAGCAAAGTAGCTGACACCATCAATTGCAGCCACCACAGCACCAAGCGCCATAAAAATACTTCGACGTCGAACCGGTGCAGCAGTTGCGTTTATGCTCGTTCGAAAAAATTGCACCGCAAACAAACCAGCTGTGAAAACGATTCCCAAACTTATTATAAAAATCTCGCCGCCCGTATAGCTTGGGTTGCGATAGAAGAAAAACAGACTTGTTGAACTGAGCTGCGGTAATGGCAAGTGAGCCATTCTGTAAAGAAACATGGTGACGCCAAGACCAGAGGCAACACCAAAAACAATGTTCGCCAGCGCTGGCCGGCCAGACACTCGAATTGTAAAAAGGAGACAAAAACCAAGACCGATAAAAAGAAAAACGTAGAGAGCTAAGTAGAATGCCACCTGCGCCGTGATTGGGCTGATAGGTAAGACATTAGCAAATGCAAGTATGGCGAAGTAGGCTGTAAAACTGGCAAAAAAACTTTGGTAAACTTGATAAGCTGACTTTCCTTCTGTTATCTGATCTTTCCTTCGTTGCAATCTTAAGACGCCAAAAAAGAAGATTACAGAAATCGTGGCAGTCAAAAAAGTAAAAATCATAAATGCACTATAGCAGTCGCTTCAGGAATGGGAAGGATTGATTTTCAACAAGGGTCCCCTCTATACTCCCCTCACGTGCTCCTGTAGCTCAATTGGATAGAGCGTGTGGTTTCTACCCACAAGGTTGCAGGTTCGATTCCTGCCGGGAGCACCAACCTTCGAAAAAGCTTCGGCTGGCGAGCCAGCCATAGTTCTTGACCGTCCGAAGCCTGCCACCTCCGCCAAAGTAGCCAAAGGCTACGGCGGCTGGATGGCGCAGGTGGTCAGCGGCGGCGTGGCGAGCCAGGTGTTTTGAATAATGTCTTTCTGCCATAGTTTAATTTTTAAAACAATTTTAGTCACAAAATAGAAAATTGATTACTGTCTAAAATAGACGCACATGAACAATCAAAAAGGATTTACAAATATTATTTTGATAGGAGTAATTGTTGCCATCGTCGCTGTTGGTGGATTTCTTTATACAAAGTCTCAACTCAATGAAACGGGCAAGGTCAAAATATTAGTTTCGGTGCTAGACGCATCAACTAACCAACCAGTAAGCAATGCGGTAATTGAACTTGGTGGTTTGGCCGTAGGAATTCCTGAAGATCCAACGCCGCAGCCAACGTTTGGAAAAGAAAAAACTAAGAATGGTGTTGCTCTATTTTATATTTCGGCTAATAGCCTTGATGAAATTTTTGCATTTGATGCCAATGTCACCGCAGATAATTACCTTGCAGCATACGAAACATTCAATACAGAACTACGTGAGTTCACTATTCAGTTAGTAAATAAACAAACGAGCCTTGCAAGTTCACAAGCACAGGCCCTCGACTATGCAAAGAAAAATGAGTGGGTCGCATACTGGCTAGAGAAACATCCAGAATTTAATCCAAACGACCAAAAAAATTATCTAGTAACTTTTACATCCCCTTATTGGTGGGTTATTTTTAGAGATTCGGGGTTGAAACATCCAATCGCAAAATGTAACGAAGGGGCGTGGGACCCAACAGACATTCGGTGTACGATAGCGGCAAAAATAAATGCAGTGGATGGTACTCTTATGGAACTAAAGCCCGATTTGGCCGATACTGGCTGGGCGCCTTCTTACGGTTTTTAATTTGAAAGAGAATTTGCCGAAAAAAAGGTACTACCCCAATAAACGCCACTATGAAATCTAGTCATAAACATACCCACGCCACATATAACGTGGGACTGAAAATATTACTGCGGCGCGGTAACTCATACCTCTTTGTCTATACACCAGAAGGATACCTTGATATCCCAGGCGGTCGCATTGACGCAACAGAACATACAACACCACTACTGACAGTGTTAAAAAGAGAGTTAAAAGAAGAGCTTGGAACAAAAGTTCGCTATACAATCGGCCAGCCGATATTTCATTTCCGACGTCATTTCTCGAATCCAGAAAAACATATTTTCCTTGTGGTGTACGAAGCAACGTACCGCAAGGGCGACATCGTCCTCTCTAGTGAACACGCCCGCTACCAGTGGCTGAATCCAAAAAAAGATGTGCTACCGTCGTCGGCTTTATTTCACAAAGAAGGAGCAGCAGCTTTGAAGAACTATTTCAAACTTTTACCAAGGAAAACTAAGCCCAGTAAGTAGTTAGCCTTGACAATTCAACCAAAACGTGCTAGCTTATTCAATTCACTATTTTTTGGTGAGTGTAATAAGATCATGAAAATATCGCGCAAAACAATTTCTTTTTTTGTCGCAGCCCTGCTCGTGCCTACTGCTGCCTTCACTTCTCTAGAGACGGCAGCCGCAGCAACGTGTGACCGTAATATGGTTGTTTTTGAACGTGGCTTCTATGGCCAATACTACAACCTGGCGGAAGATGACATTGGCGTAGAAGACGACATTGAAAATTATATTCCAGAGGTGGCGGATGATAACTACTGGTACAACCCAGAATATCGTGTCTTCGACCGTGTAGACCAAACTATTAATTTCGGCGCTAAATTCTTTCCGGTTGACACCGGGAAACTGGGCGACCCGTACCACTTCGCTGTTCATTGGCGTAGTGCGTTCGTGGTATCCGCAACCGGAGAGTATGAATTTCGCGTTACCTCAAACAACGATTCCTGGTTACGCATTGACGACACTATGGTGCTGGATCTCGGTGACGCAAAATTTGCAAAGAGCGGCGTTAAAAAGATTACCTTGACCAAAGGTGTCCATGAACTAAACAGTTATTTTACTGAACGGCATACACCTGGCTCGCAGTATTCCTTTACTGTTACCGGAAGCGCGCTTCATTACTACCCACTACCAGCTAGTTGTACAATCACCGATGCACGCTCGTACGGCCTTGAGGCGTTGTCTACTTCTACCCCTGCGCCATCAAACGACAAGCCAACGACTACACCTGGCCGAGTCCTTGGGGCGAGCACGGGTGAGTACACGCCTGCAGTGGGGCTCGTCAAAACTGCAAACAGCCCGGACGTCTACGCTCTCTACGCCAATGGATTCCGTCACTACATAACAAGCCCAACATCATTCACTAACTATGGGTACGACTACAATACTATCCGCACCATTTCTCGCGCCGAGCTCAACAAGTATCCAGACGCGCGACTACTTCGAACGCCCGAGGATGCGACTGTTTATTTTCTCTCGACACGGCCAAACAGACAGTGGCTAAAGATTGCGCTTCCTTCGCCAACCGCGCTCGTGTCGTACCCAAATAACTACTGGGGCAATGTGCTCGTGGTTGATACAATCGATATTACTTCTTACCCCACCGCTAGGGTTGTAAAAACAGCAAACGCACCGGCTGTCTATTTATTGCAAGACAATAAACGTCGACTATTTTTATCAGGCGATGTTTTCACGGGTCTTGGTTACAAATGGCCAGAGGTGCTGACGATATCGAATGAGCATCTCGGTACCTACCTTGAAGGACCACCAATAGGATAACAGCCCACGAACGAAAACCGACTGTGCGAACAGTCGGTTTTCGTTTATACTTGGCCCATGAAAACACTGCCGCTTGGTCTCACCTTTGATGACGTTCTGCTGGTGCCTCAATTGTCTGAGGTCTCGCCCAGCACCGCCATTACTACGACCAAACTCACACCAAATATTCAGCTCTCTATTCCTTTGCTTTCAGCCGCCATGGACACCGTAACGGGCGCCAACATGGCCATTGCCATTGCGCGATTGGGGGGTCTCGGGGTGTTGCATCGTAATTGTACGATTCCAGAACAGGTCGCCATGGTGCGAACCGTCAAAAAAGCCGGATGTCTTGTTGCCGCAGCAATTGGACCACACGATAGTGAGCGAGCGTTGGCGCTAGACGCGGTGGGCATCGACGCAATCGTCGTTGATTCCGCCCACGTGCACAAACCAAGTATCCTTAAGGATGTAAAAACGCTGCGAAAAAAAGTGCACGCTAACTTGATTGTAGGCAACATAGCAACGGCCGCGGCTGCCCGTGCTTTTGCGCCGTACGTTGATGCACTCAAGGTTGGCGTCGGCCCGGGCGCTATCTGCACGACGCGTGTTGTTGCCGGCGTCGGCGTACCACAACTAACGGCCATTATACTGGTGGCAGAAGCCGTCAAAGGAAATCGAATTACGGTTATTGCTGACGGTGGCATTCGTTATTCGGGAGACATAGTCAAAGCTATTGCTGGCGGCGCGGCGGCAGTGATGCTTGGCTCATTATTTGCAGGAACTGACGAAGCCCCAGGGGATACAACCTTACTGAACGGCAAGAAAGTTAAACGGTATCGCGGCATGGGTTCATTAGGCGCCATGCAGATTGGTGAGAGCTCTGACCGCTATGGCCAAAAAGGAATGAAAAAATACGTACCTGAAGGTGTCGAGGGTATTGTTCCGTATAAAGGCCCTCTCGCCGACACGGTGTATCAACTCATCGGTGGACTAAAGGCTGGCATGGGCTATGTTGGAGTCTCCACAATCCCTCAACTGATGCAGTGCAGTAAACATTTCATTCGCATTACCCCAGCCGGCAGAGCCGAAAGCCACCCGCATACTATTCAGATAGAAAAACAAGCTCCCAATTATAACTAACTATGACAGAAAAAAAACCGTCGCCCTTTGCAAAATTACCCCTCGCTGAACTTCACACACACGTTGGTGGCGCGGCCGATGCGGCTGTATTGTGGACGCTCGCACACGATCAAGGTATTCGTCTCCCTACGAAAAACTACTGGGAGTTTGAAGACATGGTTACGGTAAAACGAAACTACAAAAGTTTCAAAGAAATCGATCGAGCGAAGTACCACTGGACCGAGCTCATTCAATCGTCACCAGTGGCAATGGAACCCGCCGTACACCAGACTATCGGTGGTGCGTACCGCTCACACAATATCGTACTCCATGAGATTCGCTTCAACCCGATGAAACGCAATCGGAACGGAGAACGAGACCTAGACTATATTATCCATGCCTCTATTCGTGGCCTGGAACGCGCTATGCTCGAATATCCAGATGTGCGCGCTGGCATCATTTTGATGCTTGACCGAGAATTTACCTACCGACAAAACGAAATCATTTACGAAAAAGCTCTCAAGTATCAACATCGCGGCGTCATCGGTATTGACGTTGCCGGTCCACAACTAGCCGCATTTAAAATGGCGCAGTACGTTGATCTGTTCTGTGCTGCCAAAGCAAAAGGGCTCGGCGTTACTATCCATACTGGTGAAGAGGGATCATTAAAAGAGCTTGAACTCGTCATTAAGAAAATAGCGCCGTCACGCATAGGTCATGGGGTCAATGCCTATCGAGACAAAAAACTGATGGGGCTCATCAAAGAAGCTGGCATCACTTTAGAGGTATGTCCAACTTCTAATATGCGAGTTGGTGTATTTAAAACCCTCAATGAGCAACGCCGCGCCTATCAAACACTGCACCAAGCCGGGGTAAAATTGACTATCAATACTGATGGGCCGGAAATGTATGAAACAAATCTGGCCGCCGAACTCAACTACTTATTGCATCATGCTATTTTTTCAGAATCCGAAGTAACCTCGTTCATCGCCAACGCCTTCGCGGCTACCTTTATACCGAAACGCCAGTAAGCATGGTCTACATTATAGATTTTGGCTCACAATACTCTCACCTCATAGGTCGGCGTGTTCGCGCCCTTGGCGTAGAGGCAACACTTATTCCCTTCACTGCTCCGCTTGGTCAGATTAAAAACGCTGAGGCTATTATTTTATCTGGGGGGCCAAGTTCCGTGTATACAACTGGTGCCCCAAGTTGCAGTCAGAAACTTTTTACTTTAGGAATTCCCCTACTCGGCGTGTGCTACGGCATGCAACTGATGACGCACCAGCTTGGTGGCAGTGTGGAACGGGGGAAACGTGGTGAGTACGGCCCGGCGCTGCTCGACGCCACGGTGTCGTCGCCGCTTTTGAAGGGGCTGCCAAAGAAAAATCGCGTTTGGATGTCTCATGGAGACATTGTTACGAAACTACCAAAAGGATTCCGACACATTGCGCAAACGGCGAACTCTCCTGATGCGGTCATCGCCAATGAGAAAGAAAAACTTTACGGCATTCAGTTTCATATCGAAGTTGAGCACACGCAGTACGGTAACGCTATTTTGAAAAATTTTCTCTTCACGATTGCTAAATGCAAAAAGACATGGAATGTTGCTGACTTAATTACCCAAAAAATCACCGCCATCCAAAATACTGTCGGCCAGAATGCGGTTGTTGCGGCTGTTTCTGGTGGGGTCGACTCCACGGTGACGGCCGCACTGGTGAGCCGAGCCATAGGGAAACAGCTCACGGCCGTATTCGTGAATCATGGCCTAATGCGTAAAAATGAACCAAGTGAAGTGCGCGCCATTCTGTCACAACTCGGTTGCCGTGTTCGCTACGTCAATGCAGAGCAACCATTTCTCCGTGGCCTAAAGGGCGTTACGTTTGGCGAAAAGAAAAGAAAAATTATTGGGCGCGAGTTTATCCGCGCCTTCGACCGTGCAGTAAAATCTGTTCACCCCCGTCCCACCTTCTTAGCCCAAGGAACTATTCAATCAGACGTTATTGAATCCGCTGCAGCGAGTAGTGGAAAAACGGCGCGCGTTATTAAATCTCATCACAATGTCGGTGGGCTACCGAAAGGATTGAAGTGGAAACTACTTGAACCGCTTCGCGACCTTTATAAAGATGAGGTCCGTGAACTGGGTGAAGCACTTGGACTACCCAAGGCGCTCGTTTGGCGACAACCGTTTCCTGGCCCGGGTCTGGCCATTCGCATTGCCGGCGAAGTAACGCCGGAAAAACTACGTATCGTTCGTGATGCTGACTTAATCGTGCGAGAAGAAATTCATCGGGTGAAGCGTGAAGACGAATTTTATCACTACTTTGCCCAAGTACTCAGCCAAAAAACAGTTGGGGTCACCGGTGACGAACGCCGCTACGCTTACCCAATAGTTGTTCGCATCATTACCTCGTCCGACATTATGACCGCGGACTGGGCACAACTTCCCCACGACTTTATGGCACGCCTTTCCTGGCGCATTACAAATGAAGTGAGAGGCGTTACTCGCGTCCTCTACGATATAACCTCAAAACCACCCGCTACGACGGAGTGGGAATAACACCGTTACGCTAGCGCTTCACTACTTTAAAGGAAACCGTCCGGTTTCCTGTTAATATATCCTTCCCTCAGCAAAGGTCGTTCTTGTTTCTCTCCGTGCTGTAACCGGCAAAGCCAGATTACAGTACTCGAGAAACACTCACTGTGATTTGAAAATATTACACAAATGGAAAAACGGCGCTGCTGTTAGGCTACGCCGTTTTCCCTCCATTGTTTCTTCTGACCTCCTTTACCGCACGGCTTCGATGCCGTTGCGGTAGATTTGCCATGCTGCCTCACAACCACGTTCGGGGTGCGGCATCATGCCCATGATCCGTCCCGTCTCGTCGCAGATGCCTGCGACCGGACAGCCGTTCGGACTAGCCGGATAGGTTATGACACCTTCATAGCTGCCGTAGGTTGCCGTGACAACAACAGGACCCTGGGATTGAAAATACCCTTCACCATGAGCTGATGGCATTTCGATCTCCACTCCATCCAGCCCCTTAGTCCAGAGGCTCGAGCCATGGAGAACCACGGGCGTATGCCGCCAGTGTTCGAAGCGACCAGTACGGTTGCGGTCAAGAACAGCGGTGCATCCGGAGGAAAAATCTCCCGCCGGAAGAAGTCCTGCCCGCACCAACACCTGGAATCCATTGCAGATGCCAAGCATCGGTACCTGCCGCTCGAGACAACGCTCCACGCTTTCACGCAGCCGCGTTTGTAACTCGATGGCAAACACCGTTCCGGCGCCACCATGATCGCCGAAGCTGAAACCGCCAGGCCAGAGGACAAGATCGGCTTCCCACAATCGGCGACGTCCGTCGAGTAGCACCCGAATGGGCACCACCTCCGCACGACCGCCGACCGCGTTCACCACTGCAACCTTCTCCTCATGGCTGTTTACTCCAGTAACCCAGGGAATCAATACAAGCGGTTTCATTCCACCACCTCCGCAAACGTTCTCTTCCACTCAGTTGCAATCGCATCGGGCAACACCTTGAACAGACGTTCTCCTTCTACATGCACCGCAATCTCCGGCTCTTCGGTAACCACACCAAGAGGGACATAGTCACCTCGAGCGAGATACCTCTCCCAAGGGGAAGCCGGATCAACCACGAGAATCATCGCTGCGTTCAGTTCGGCAAAAAGCGACTTCAGGGGGTCCCAAGGAAGATCTATGGCGCAACCGAAACCACTGCCATAGCTCATCTCAAAAAGACGCCGAATCAATCCGCCCTCTGCCACCACCGAACGAGAATGCACTCCCTCGTTCCATCCACACTCCTTGAACATGCGATGCACCCGACAGAGTCCCCGCCTGAGCTGCTTCAAGTCCACGTAAGGCAATACGTGACTTCGCTCGCCGTAGCGATCGAGGAAAACGGATCCGCCCAGTTGAACATCAAGCAACCCCGGATGGTAGAGAATGATAGTATCCCCAGGACGAGTGAACAACTTCGGAACGAGACGAGACGTATCCCGCATTCTCCCCAAAGCTAACACCGAAAGTCCGAGAGGTGCATCGCACTCTCCAAGCCGGCAGCTTGAACTGTCCTTGCCACTGATGACTGGTGTCCGAAGCATTTGCGAAGCGTAGCCGTAACCACACTCCACTAGCTGCTTCAATCGCCAAGCATGCCCAGGATTGTCCATCACAGGTGGACTCATCACATTCACGTTGAGCACGATATCGTCCGGGCCGAAACCAGCCGATACGAGCCGTGTCACCGCTTGTGCTGTGATGAGTTGCCCGAGCCCAGCAGGGTCAACTTCGCCGTAGTACTGGTTAGTTGCTACTGCGACACCGAGCCCCCAGGGCTTTCCATACACTGGTCCCGACACGTAGAGCTCTTCGGGCACACACTCTCCTACCCTGTTTCCGCGAATGATGTACGGGAGTACCGTACGCCCTTGCACCGTCTGGTCGAAATGATGCGCAGCGGAAGACTGATCGGCAATGTTGTAGTGCCCAAGGTGCGCTCTAACGAGCTGAATCCAATCGTCTTCGCTTGCAGGCTCAGACGGCTGGAAACGATGCGGACGAACCGTAGGTTCCCTGACAGCAATCTCCGGGAGTGGAGCCGCATTCAGAAAGTCATATGGCAAGTCAACTGCGACGTCACCGATGAGTTCTGTTGTCGGTGCCCCGACCCATTCGAGCTCTGAAAGCCCACTGTCGTAAACTGCCTGCGCCCTGCCAGTATCCGTAAAAACGCCGATGACCGCGAAACGGACATCATAGTCACGGAGTATGGCGAGAGCTTCAGGAAGCATACTTGGTGGAATCGCAAGAACACCGCGTTCCTGGCTTTCGGAAAGCAAGATTTGCCAGGGACGCATAGCCGCACACTTACGCGGCACCCACGCCAAGTTCAACCACACACCGGTGTCCTCACCCATTTCAAAGCATGCCGACGACAAGCCAGCTGCTCCGCAATCGGTTGAGGCACGAATGCATCCTGCGTCTCTCAAGACCGGAATCGCTTCCATGAAACCGCGCTGTTCAATCGGCATGCCGATTTGCACATGCGCAGCGTCAATGGTTACGGTTTTGGCCGTTGCAGCTGCACTCGACACTGTCGCACCATGCAACCCATCGTTACCGGTGAGACCACCGATAAGCACGACGAAATCGCCCGGCATTGGCGTACCTTTCTTGGCGCACTTCGCAGGAAGTATGCCCACACAATGACCAAGTGCGATGCCCTTCCAATTACGATCGTGCTTCAGGTACTGCGACCATGCCATGGGAATACCCATCGGGTTGCAGTAATCTGCCGTGCCCCGCACGGATTCAGTAAGCACGACCTGCGGATGTGTACCGCCAGGGACGACGAGATTCCATGGCAGATGAGGATCACAGGTTGCCATCACCGTCGTTCCGAGAATCGGGTACGCACCGAGTGCTGTGAGCATGATGTCCCGCTGGACACCACCATGCTTGGTCATGATCCCACCATAAGGGTCACCAGCGAACGTCGGTGAAATGTGAGTTTCACCCTTAACGTTTACACCGTAACGCCCATAGAAGCGCATCACACCAGCATTGTCCTCGAAGGCGCTCAGAACCAGCCTATGGTGCAGGCGATTCGTTACGTCAAAGAGGAACGGTAGTAGGCCAAGCGCACGCCACGTCTCGTGGTTGCAGTGATCGCTCCACTTTGCAGCAACCACCTCGAGTTCTGCATCTCGCGCCGGACGGCCCAGCGCAACGTAGTAGGCACGAACGACTGCCAGCTTTGCAGCCGACATCATAAGACGCCGCTTGCTTGATAATGCGGCGAGCTCTTGATCATCCATAGATGCAACAGCAATGTGCTCCACGCCGCCAACCTCACCCTGTGGTACGAGTGTATCGTACGCAAAATCCGGGGCGAGAATCTCTTGCGTCTGACTGTTCATGCAGTACCGCTTGACGATCTCATCGGCAACTCCGTGCGATACACCTTCGAAGGCGTATCTTGTTGCCCAGCGTGCCCATGTAAACTCAGGCAGACCAAGCGCCTGTGCTGTGCGCCGAAGCGACGCCAACTCCGGGTCGGTCATGGCTCGCCTATACGCCACCTCTCTCACTTGTGCCGTCGTGCTCGTCAAAGACGTAGCAACGCTTGGCACTTCAACCATTGGGTGAGTAAAAAACGGAAGAAGAGCGTGGACGTCGCCGACGCCCTCAACCCTCATTACCGACTCGATGGCGAGCGAAATTACCGAGTAATTGAGACCTTGCAGTCTCCGTAGCAAACTAGCGGCAACAGGATCGATCCCGAGGCGCATCTTGTATACAGTTTGAATGTGATTCATTGCTATCCCTCAACTGGTTGTGAAACGACAATCCAAAACTTTAGCCGAGAGACCTTAACACCGGAAGATTCACCTGGCAATGTTTAAATATGGAAAAACGGCGCTGCTGTTAAGCTACGCCGTTTTCCCTCCTTAGTTTCTTCTGACCTCCTTTATTTTGCTGTCGGGCTAAAGCCCAGCAGCGATATCGTTCCGGTGGTACTCACCATCCCAGTGAATCGTATTGACCCGACGGTAAGCGGCTTCACGCGCCGCACGGAAATCGAGGTTTGCACCTCGCCCGACGACCGTCAACGCGCGCCCACTATCCGTGAGGATGTCCCGGCCGCTGTCGGCGACCCTCGTCCCGGCATGGAAAATGGTCCTACTCCTTCTTCTCAGCGGCGCCGCTCGATCATTCTCGCGAGGCACTCCTTATAGGGGCGTCCCTCGGGGTACAGCATGAAACCGATTTCTTTGGCCCAGTTGAGCCGCCTCTCTTCTCCTGCCCTCACCGGCGAGGGACAATCGACAGGCAACAGCTCACCTTGCGCCGCACGACGCAACGCCTCGATCTGAACGCAGTGTTCGGTCGGAAGAAGCCTTGCTTGCAGTGAGTCCACGTCATCTGCCGGCAAAATTGGGCACTCCTCAAAGTGGAGCACTCTTCCTTCGTCGACAAACGGATCGAGATCCTGGCAAACTGACATGGCCACGAAATCACGCGGTAGCACGAGACGGGCGAACGCGATCTGCGACGCCACGACACGCTTCCCAAACATACCCGGCCCACCGAATGCTTTCGGATGAGCCGGATGCTGGTTCGTGCCGCGGATGCCCTCGGCAACGAGTGCTCTGACGCACGACTCCGGCACGGTTGGGATGCAACCGTAGAGTCCAACATGGTCCACCGCGAACTGACGAGAGAGTTCAAGAAGAACTCGCCCCCAGTGTTCCGCCTCACTCACCTTGTACGGCACGACGAGAAGATTGTCCCCCTCAGTCATGCCGAGAGCGGTGAGCTTGTCGATGAGACCAAGGGCGTCCTTGGTGTTGGTTGCGACGGCGCACACCAACTCGACAAGACCATGAAGGATTCCGCCTTCCATGGTCGCCAACTTGATGGCCCTGAGCGTGCTCCCGCCCCCGGAACCGAGTCCCAAGAGTCGCATTGGCAGCTTAAATGTTCTCACGGTTCTTTCCTCCTTATTCCTCTGGTAATGATCATGGAGCGTCTCTATAGACGCTAAAAACGCAAACGGCGGTACCTTAGCACCGCCGTTCAGAATGAGCAACGCAGCTTTGTGTAGAATTTAGGACCTCAAATTGTAGCCTCGTTGGAACATACGAACGCACATGGCAAACGAAAAAATTGTTAGGGCAATAACAACAGCGGCGGCAATGAGGGAGTTCACGTCACTTATTCCTATCATGCTAAAACGAATGCCATTAACCATATAAAAAATAGGGTTGAAGTGGCTCACTGTTGCCATCCAGTCAGGGAGTAATCGCACCGAATGAAAGACACCACCAAAGAAAGAGAGTGGGAGCAGTATGAATGTATTAGGAAGACTAATGTGATCAAACGATTTCCCCCACAATCCGACGATGCCTCCAAGCGAAGCAAACAACAGTGACGTAGCGATAAGGAAAAATAGAAACGCCCAGAAATGAGAAATGGATGCAGTTGTGAAAAATAAGGCTACGCCATACACCCCAAGCCCAACCACCAACCCGCGAGTAGTGGCGGCGAGCACAAATCCAAGAACAATCTCCGTGTACGAAAGTGGTGCAACAAGAAGCTCAGAGAGTGTATTCTGCAACTTCCCAATGTAGATAGATGAAGAAGTGTTTGTAAAACTGGCAGAGATGACGTTCATCATAAGTAACCCCGGAATCATAAAATCAATGTAGCTTACGCCTGGCAGTATATTTTCAATTCGTGACCCGAGAATGTTGCCAAAGACAACAATATACAGGAGTGAGGAAATAATAGGGGGGAATACCGTCTGCACCGCTAACTTAAATGTTTTGCGCAACTCACGAATGTATAACGTATACAGCCCTACCCAGTTCATATCCCGTTCTCTTTAGCCTCGGTTCGCGTGAGGTCAAGATAAATTTCTTCCAATTTCTTGTGGCCCTCTTTTGCGAGTAGCTCAGCTGTTTTTTCCATAAGCACAATCTTTCCATGATCGATTATGGCCACGCGCTCACAAAGCCGTTCTGCTTCTTCTAGGTAGTGCGTTGTTAAAAGAATGGTTGTCCCTTGTGCTTGAATATCTTTTAACTCTTGCCAGAGCCAGTGCCGCATTTCTACGTCCACTCCCGCCGTCGGTTCATCGAGAATGAGCAACTTTGGTTTATGCATTAAAGCCCGAGCCAAAAGTACACGACGTTTCATACCACCAGACAAACTTTGAAATGGCTTCATCCGTTGCTCCCACAAATCAAACCGCTTCAGTAGTGTTTCGGCGCGTAGTTTAGCAGCCCCCTCAGTAATGCCAAAGTAACCTCCGTTACTTATCAGTGTTTCTAAAGGATAGCGAAAAATATCAACATTAAACTCTTGCGGCGACAAACCAACCAACGCCCGTGCCGCTCGGTAATTTGTAACAACATCCTGACTAAAAACAGTGATGCTCCCAGAGTCTGGAGTAACCAGCCCCGCGATGCAGCCAATGGTGGTTGTTTTCCCAGCACCATTCGGACCAAGGAAACCAAAAAATTCCCCTTCGGCAATTGAAAACGAAACGTCGTTTACTGCCGGAACGCCGTTGTAAGATTTTTGTAAATTCGTAACCACTAACGCCGACATACGACCTTACTTAACAATGAGGCTAATGAGCAGGGTGGCTAATCCAAGGAAGAGGGAGAACCCACCAACGTCTGTGGCGGTTGTGACAAAAATACTCGACCCGAGCGCCGGGTCTTGCTTCAATTTACGAAGCACTAAGGGAACGAAGGCGCCAACGAGTCCTGCAATAATTAAGTTTCCGAGCATGGCCAAGAACATAACAAGTGCCAGCCAAATGTTCTGATACCACGCAAACGTTAAGAGACCGATAACAACACCAATGAGCATGCCATTCAAAACACCGATGCCCAACTCTTTCCCGATTACTTTCATTCCAAGGCTCCAATCAACTTCACCGAGTGCGAGGCTCCGCACCACAACGGTCAGTGATTGTGTACCAGCGTTACCACCCATACCAGAAACGATTGGCATCATAGCGGCTAGAACAACATACTGGGCAATGGTGTCCGAAAAAAGTGAAATCGTCGCGGCAGCTAAAACGGCGGTACCCAAATTAATGAGTAACCATGGGGCACGACGGCGAGTAGAAATAATAATCGGCGTCGAAACGTGGTCTTCTTGGCCAAGGTTAGCAAGGTGGTAGATATCTTGCGTTGCCTCATCGGTCAAAACATCAATAGCGTCGTCAACAGTAATTCGCCCGACTAATCGATGGTTATCATCTATAACGGGAACGGAGAGTAAATTATAGCGGGCGATTAAATCGGCTACGAACTCTTGATTAGCGTGTGGGCGCACTGCAACGGGGTCCACTTCCATGATGTCAGCCAGCGTTACGTCCGCAGCAGACAGCACCAATTGACGAAACGTCACTGCACCTACTAGTTGCTCATTGTCGTCACACACATAAATGCTGTAGTACTCTTCGGCCGCGTCCTTGGGTAACGCACGAATCTGTGCAATAGCTTCCCCGACAGTTAAAGTGCTTTGCATCGACAACAGGTCAGTGGTCATGATTCCACCGGCCGTATCTGGTGCGTAGCCTAACAATTTTCCAACTGCTTTCTTCTGCGTGCCGTTTAATTTATCAAACACTGGTTGCCGCCGTTCTTCTGGTAATCCATGAATTAAATCTGCGACGTCATCCGGATCAAGCTCTTGGAGCGCCGCCATGAAATGGTCCTCTGGAATGAGCTCTAAAATCTCTGGAACTTGTGATTCATCAAGTTCACTGATAACTCGAGCTAACTTTCGGCTCTTCAACAGGCTCTCCGCAAACCACTGCTGTTCACTTGCTTGAAGATACGGCAACAGTTGCGCCAAATCAGCCGGATGCATTTGTTTCACTGCATTAAATGCTGAGCTGAGCGCATGATTGCGAATCAACCTGAGCAGTGCATCTTGGACACGATTGAGGGATTTATGCATAGAGTTTTAATAACAAGCGCCTCACCGCACGGGTGAGGCTGGGAAATCCCGTGCCTAAAGCAATCCTAGTACAGCCCGCCAGGCTTGGCAATTTCTCCTTCCTATTTACCACTCACCACCGGTTCGGTTGAGTGTTGTTTTATGAGACGAGTTAAAATTGGAGGTGTAAAAATCGTGGTCACTATAACCATAATAACAATAACCGAGTAAACATCTTCAGAAACGACGCCCAAGCTTCTCCCCACAGTGGCAAAGATAAGCCCAACCTCACCACGCGGCACCATACCAAAACCGACAATGAGTTTGCGGACGGGGCCAGCAACCAAGCCGGCTGCTAATTTACCAATAAACGCGACAACTGTTACGGCGAGTGCGAGCACGAGCAGTCGCGGATTTGTGAAGGTAGCCACATTAACGTTCATACCGGTAACCACGAAAAAAATTGGGACGACGAGATACCCTACTGGTTCGACAATAGAATCTAAATGGCGCTTTGCGTGTGGCTCAATGATTGCTTCGATGCCCACCCTAGTAGTTTCATCACACCCAGCAATATATTTTCGTACGTCTCGAATAACCTTCGGATCTTTGAAGTATTGAAAATGTACCGAATCTAAAATTAATCCGGCAGCAAACGCACCAACAATCGGTGCTAGACCAATCGCGCTCGCCAAATAGGAAAATACGAGACCAAAGGATACTGCCAAAGTAAATTTCATTCCGACTCCTGTGCTTATTAGGGAGAAGAGTCGGCCAATTCTCGGAGCAGCAAGCTGCCCGACGACAATTGCCCCAACAAGGAAAAGGACGGCCTTTCCAATGATGAAGCTGACGGCGCCAAAGCTGACGGCGCCAAGCGTCACAATTGCCGAAACAATGGCCAAAATGATGAGACCCAGCACATCATCGATTACAGCCGCGCCAAGCACAATTTGCGCTTCAGGTTCCTTGATGAAATGAAGATCTTTAAATACCCGGCCAGTTATACCTACGGAGGTGGCGGTCAACGTCGCGCCAAGGAAAAGATGAGCATTCAGACTAAGTTCCGGGAAAAGCCAAGGACCGACGACGTATGTCCCCAGGACGAAGGGCACTATGACACCAACAACGGCAACAATCACAGCTCGCGGACCAGTCCGTTGCATCTCGGCAATATTGGATTCTAGCCCAATCTGAAACAGCAAAATAACGACACCCAGTTCGGCAAGAAAATGAATTATCTCGTTTTGGGCAATTGGCTCAAAAAAATTAATACCAATAAGCGCCAGGTTACCAAGGAAAACACCGATGAGGAGCTCCCCGAGAACCGCCGGTTGACCGAACGCTGCCACGAATCCTGAAAACTTCGCGGCGAGTAGCAGGATGGCAATCCATAAAAAAACAGTTGCGATATTTGCACCTTCGGGCACCGCTCCCGAACTGGCAAAAACACTATGCCCCCAAAATACTGTGGCACCAATCAGTACCATCTTAAAACGCTGCAAGAACAGTTTTGCGTTATTTACGAAAATCATATTTTTTATTGAAAGCGGTGGGCACGTTGCCCACCACACGAATTACCATTATCGCTAGAATACTCTGGCGGAATACCGTGTCAAGAGATTTTAAACTTTCGCTGCACCGCTCGCCGCACTTCGTACCGTTGCCGCGCTAATTCAATCAACCGATCGAGAAGTTGTGGATACGGGAGACCAGAACATTCCCACAACTTCGGGTACATACTGATTGGTGTAAACCCTGGCGCTGTATTCACCTCGTTAAAGACCCATGTGCCACTAGGAGTGTAGAAAAAATCCACTCGCGCCATTCCTGACAATTCTAATGTTTGAAAAATCTTACACGCTAACCGCTGCGCTTCCTGCTGCTCCGCTTTCGTAAGCGCCGCCGGAATTTGCAATGCCGCTCCTGCCTCATCAATATACTTCGCTTCGTAAGAATAGAAATCATGCGTTGGAGTTACCTCTCCTGGAACCGAGGCTTCAGGAACATCGTTTCCAAGTACTGCCACCTCAATCTCACGTCCCACAATGCCCTCTTCTATTAAAACCTTCGTGTCATAAAAAAAGGCAGCCTCAATCGCTTGCTGAAGATTTTCAGCATCGGCAACTTTCACAACTCCCACCGAAGAGCCAAGACTAGCCGGTTTAACAAAAACCGGAAAACCAACAGTTGCCGTGAAGTCGCGAACTGCTTGGCTTATGTGCGTGTGTGGTCGTACAACTATTGTTCGAGCAACGGGAATGCCTGCCGCAGCCACGAGTCGTTTCGCAACGTCCTTGTCCATACCAACCGCTGAACCCAAGACACCGCAGCCAACGTAGGGCACTTCGATAAGCTCCAGAAGACCTTGCAACGTCCCATCCTCACCGCCCGTGCCGTGGATGATAGGGAAAACAACATCAATTTTATGCGTATCCCCATCAGTTGCACCACGCAGAGTTAACCCACCATTAAGCGCTGTGGGTAAAACCTGCGTACCACCAGCTTGTTCAACGCTGCCCTCGAGGAGCATACGCTCCGCACCCCCCTGAAGCTGCCAGCGGCCATCGTGGTCAATTCCGGCCAACACGACATCGTACTTATTCTTATCAAGAGCATTATAAATACCCCGGGCGGAAACAACGGATACTTCATGCTCCGTTGATTTGCCGCCAAAAAGAAGGAGGACGGTAAGTTTTTTGTGTGCAGCCATATTTTTACTTTACCCTAGGACGAAGCAGTAGGAAAGCTGTTCATAATTCAGCCGTCATACGACGTAATGGATACCTTCAGACACTCCTCACCGCCAGCTGTTCCCCGCGACCGAAGGAAGTACCTGTGGTATTCGATTCCCCTCTCTCTACAATAAAGAAAACCCTTCCCGAAAAGGGAAAGGTTTTCTTTTGGACCCGAGGGGAATCGAACCCCTTACCTCTGCAATGCGAATGCAGCGCTCTACCAGATGAGCTACGGGCCCGTATGGCGAATGGCCCCGACGCCGCAATGTAAAGCATCTAATGAATCGGGGCTCCGACTAAACGTCGGAGCAAATAGCATATAGCAAATAGCGGCAGACAACCAGCCGTAATGGGTGATGTAATTTTGAACACAGCGACCGTAGAGCTTTACTCCTTATCACAAAGAAGGAAAAACGAGCAACCTTGGGGGATGGAAGGGAATATAGTATTGAGCTCTTTTTTTAAAATCAGAGTGAGTTTTTACTGAGCACGGTGGCGGTAGGGCAAAGCCTGCTACCGCGCGGAGGGAAAAATGAACGACCTTGAAGGAGGAAGGGATACCCTAACAGGGAAACGGGAGTTTCCCTTTAGAGAAGCGAAGCCGAGTCTGACTCGGCGAAGCGGTATCTGCCCCCGGAGGGAATTGAACCCCCATCACTGCATTAGGACTGCGGTGCTCTATCCGTTGAGCTACGAGGGCTTAAAAACTGTCTCTGCTTGGGCAGGATACTCGCGGAAATGTTATTTATCAATGCATGAAATAGCTTAACTTCAGCAGCACCTTTTGTAACTGTGATTCTACACATGCCATACTGTGTCCTGCCACGAGTACCTCCGTCGTTGTAATTTATTTTAAATCGCGCAGCGGGGATGCCAGTAACCCGAACCCAGTATTTAAGGCACTCCCCTTTACTCATGCCAGTAAAAAACCGCATGGTTGGCTTGATACGCGACTCAGATATAGAAAGATCTTTTCGCAAAATTTCTAAATATAATGCTATCAATCGCCCGTCCGAATTTATTAACTCACAAACCCCCTTACTGCCCTCTCCCCAATAAAGCATCGCAAGCACAATAAATGACTCGCGATGATGACTGGCCAACAATTGCAACGATTCACTTTCCGCTTTAGCAAGGCCAACCTTGCGACGATTCGCACTCCCGCCTTGTTTAGCTTTCAGGATGCGTGCATAAAAAGGACTTAAACGTATCGCATGTACATGGTGCCAGACAGTTGGCACTGGAATTGTTAGCAGCTTGGAAATTTCATTTAAACTGTACCCGTTCTTTCTGAGTTTTTTTGCTTTTTCTATCTTCTGAAGACTATGCACTCTCATAATTAAATATTATCACCTTGATTGAGAAGTTCAAGCTTGTCTATTAGTTGGGTAGCTATTTTGAATCTAAATTTACACCTGCTCGCAAATATTTTGACAGTAACCGCTGTGAACGATACAGTTTACTTAATACCTACTAACCATTTTCGCTCATGTTTAGCCAGAAAGAAGGCGGCTTCGCCGGCGCAACCGTTATTGCAGAGGGGGTTAAAGTTGAAGGAAATTTCAAAGGGGAAGGCCCCATGGTAATTGATGGTGAAGTGAAGGGGACCATCGTCACCAACCACTCAGTTGAGGTTGGAAAATCAGCCACCATTGAAGCAAACGTTCGAGCCGACTCTGTCGTCGTTGGTGGTTTTGTTCGTGGCAATATAATTGCAAAAAGTAGGATAGAACTTTTGGCTGGCAGTCGAGTAGAAGGAGATATCGCCACCACGTCTCTGGTGATTGCTGAAGGAGCAAGTTTCAATGGGAAGTGCGCTATGGGCGCGACAAAAACTGATGACCTTGAAAGTAGTGAACTCGCACGAGAGACCAAAGCGAAGGCCGTCAAAACATCATAAGGTGGCGCAGCGCGCCATTCTATTATGCACTTCTACGTCTACGACGAAGCACTAACGCAGCCTAAACTTGCGGCGGCATTAGCGAACGTTGAGGCGAGACTAACAGATCTCGAGCTCCATGGTCGCGTTGGCCGCCTTGGGCCACTAAAGAGCGCCAAAGACATGGTACGCCAGGCGGTTCGTGCTGGTGCCACGACGATTGTCGCTGTGGGTACTGACACTGTTGTCAGCGAAACACTCGACGCTATTGCGGGAACCGACACAACGCTCGGCATCATCCCCATTGGCGAGCCTTCCACCATCGCTCACCACCTCGGCGTTCCGGCAGGCGAACGAGCTGTCGAAGTACTCGCCGCCCGAAAAGTAGAAATTATAGACCTTGGTAAAATTGATACCCACTTCTTTTTGACCGAGGTAGAAGTAGCTGCGGCAAAACCACTCACCCTAGAGTGTGACGAACGGTACACGGTAAGTATTCCGAAAACCACCAACCGAGTTACCCTGGCCAATCTTACTACTGCTGCACACTGTCAGGATGGCTACCTCGAGGCACACTTCACCCCACCAACAAAACGTAGCTGGCTCAGAGCCACTACCGCCATCACAAGCACCGTTCCTTTCAAACACGTGCGTATTTTTGCCGGCGAAGAAGAAACCGCCACAATCCAAGGCAACTACACTATCAAGCTTCCGGCCATTGCCGAGGTAATGCCTCGTTCACTACGGGTAATTGTTGGCCGCGACCGGTCTTTTTAAGCACCCACCGCTGGTGCGCTTATCCCTGTCGCAGACGCCGGTAGTCCTTCACGGCTAACCGCATCAAAGACGACCATACGCTGCCGCTCTATCGCAACAACTTGCGCTGGCGTAATAATGAAACGCTCGTTCTGAAATGGCTTTGGCAGCCGCGGCGCAACATAAAAACGGACAACGGTACACAACGCAACGTCAATATCAAAATTTTTTATAATCCCCAGGCGAGTACCGCTTTGTGTTTCAACGGGTAGTCCAAGGAGTGCTTTAGCTGGCAAGGTTGCCATCTTTTTTCTTTCTAAAAAGAACCCACTGCTGCAACGCCAATAACAACGTGCTCAGGAACCAATACAATGCCAGTCCGGCTGGAAACGTCCACGCAATCACGGTCGTTACCGCCGGCATAACATACAGCATTTGCTGGTTCATAAGTGTCGCGAAGTCTTCATCCTTGGATTCGTCGCTTCGCTTGGCTGGCCGACGATGAACCAGCATTTTCCCTTGCCAAAATTGGGCCAACCCAGCGAGAATTGCAATTATATAATTCGGCTGCGATAGGTCGAGAAGGCCGTAAAGACCCATGGTGTTTATGTGCTCCGGCGATGGTATAAATGAGTACAATAGCTGCAAACTCTCGGGTTTTGTTACATTTCGAAACGCGTGGAACAGTGCAATAAGAAACGGGAGCTGCAGGAGTAAAGGAAGGCACGACGAGAGTGGATTAATCTTTTCTTCTTTGTAGAGCTGCATTGTCTCTCGCGCCAGCTGCTCACGATTATTGCTGTACTGTTTTTTTAAAGCTTCCAGCTTTGGCTGTAAGTCTTGCAATCCTTTTTGGGCACGTATGGATTTAACGGAAAGTGGATAGAGAACCAGGCGAATAAATATTGTCAAAATAATAATGGCAACACCGAGGTCATTGCCTGGGATAATGTCATACAAAAAAACTAACGCGTTGAAAACCGGCTGATAAAAGATGGTGTTATAGAGGTATGACATGGCAAAAATTACTGTTTTATAGCTTCTACAGGGTCACTGCCGCCTTTGGCCCATGGATGACACCGGACAAGGCGCCGGAACGCATACCACAAGCCTAGCCACTTATACTCGGCAACCGCCGCCTTGGCGTAGACAGAGCACGTTGGCGTAAAGCGGCAACAGCCATAGGGATAAAAATAGCGGCCAACAGCGCTATGGTCTGGTGAAACTGTCCACTGATAAAGAGTGATTCCGAAGGAAATAACCTTAAGCATAGGCTTAGAGACCCGATCGGCTGAGTAACGCTTGCAAGCTAGCTTTTCGTGCTATGGCCGAACACTGCAGTATCGGACGCTTTACAGAAACCATGATAGCAATACCACTCGACGACAAGGGTCGTTTTGCCAGTGCCTGACGTAAATCAACCCGCAACTGCCGTTTTATCTTATTCCGTACAGTAGCCCGTTTATCAACGACGGTACCAACAACAACGGTAACTCGCGGGCCAGGAGCAAGTAACGGCATTGTGCGCACCAATAAAAATTGATCGGATACTCGCCTGCCTTTTGCTATTGTCCGCTGGATGTCTCTTCGTTTCCGTAACCGCTCGGCCCGGGGAAACATGGACTAAGCAACGGCCAATCTTTTGCGACCCTTTGCTCGACGCCGCGCCAGTACCGCTCGTCCACTCGTGGTACTCATCCTCGCTCGAAAGCCATGTTTTTTTGCTCGCTTCGCTTTTTTAGGTTGGAACGTCCTCTTTGGCATACTCCCGTAAATGAATTAGTAAGTTGTAACGCTGCCCAGTCTATGTAATGCATTCAGTATACGTTGTCAAAAGCTCGTGGTCAAAGTCATCATGGAGAAACAGGCCGCCCACAGGATATCCACAGGTTGTTAACATTCCTTCTGTTCCATTCTACTATGAGCTTCCACCCCCTGTGCTATAGTTGAAAATACCGAATTTTTTGAAATAAACTACAATGATTTTTTTGCTGCTTCGTACTCACCACATGGTACCCCACCTCCTATGACAAAGGAGCATCTCTGGCAAGCGGTTTTGGGTGAGCTTGAACTGGTCATCAGCCGAGCAAATTTCACAACCTGGTTCAAAAATACATTTGTTATTGAGGTTGATGATGGCCGGGTGATTATTGGCGTCCCCAACACGTTCACAAAAACCTGGCTCGAAAAAAAATACCACGACGCCATTGTTGTTGCTATCCAAAACACCCTTCAAGAAACACTTCGAGAAGTGATGTACAAAGTTGAGGTCCATCGTCCTGACGGTGTCTTTGAACACACGACGACTGCAGCAGTCGAACCAAAAGCAGTAGCGGTAAGCCAGGCGCAGCAACGCTTTGGCTTAAATGAGCGCTACCGTATTGAATCTTTCATTGTTGGGAAAGGAAACGAACTTGCCCACGCCGCCGCATTGGCAGTAGCGAGTAACCCAGGTAAGTCATACAACCCCTTATTCATTTATGGTGGTGTTGGCCTTGGAAAAACACACCTTTTGCAAGGTGTCGGGCTTAACCTTATTGAAAAAGGCGCTCGGGTGCTCTACGTGACCAGTGAACGTTTCACGAACGACTACATTCAATCAGTTCGCGCCGGTCGTGCAAAAGAGTTTAAAGATCAGTACCGCTCCGTTGATGTTCTTCTCATTGATGACATTCAATTCATTGCTGGGAAAGAAGCCACGCAAGAAGAATTCTTCCACACCTTTAACGCGCTTCACCAAAACAACAAGCAAATCGTGCTTACTTCAGACCGCCCACCAAAAGCCATCCCCGCCCTCGAACAACGGTTACTCTCTCGTTTCGAATGGGGAATGATTGCTGATATTGCTAACCCCGACCTTGAAACTCGTACCGCCATTTTACAGTCGAAATGTAAGGAGAAGCGGGTAAACATCGACGGTGACATTCTTGGCTACCTTGCGTCTGTTGTGCAGCACAATGTCCGCGAATTAGAGGGGGCGCTAAACCGCGTGCTCGCCGAACAAGAATTCTCTGGCCGAATTGCAACCCTTGACGACGTGAAAAAACTGTACCGAGATATCGCTCAAACAACCACTCGCACCGAGCGACTCACTCCAAAACAGCTCATCGACATCGTTTGTCGTTATTATGCGATATCAATTGAGGATGTACTTGGGAAAAGTAGGAAACGAGAACTCGTTCTTCCCCGCCAAGTAAGCATGTACCTAATGAGAGAAGAAACAAAGGCGTCTTTCCCTTCCATTGGCCAACATGTTGGGCAACGTGACCACACAACCGTTATGCATGCGTATGACAAAATTAAAACTGCTGTTGAAAATGACGAAAAGATACGACAGGATATTCTCACTATTCGTCAGCAACTCTATGTTGTGTAAAACATGTGCACGAACAGTGCAGCACAGAGAGATGAACTGTGGAGAAAAAGAGACCTACTAACACAATTACTTTCCTTCACTCCACTCCTCACGACACTTTCCACAACCACTAAAACTTTATGATCACTACTACACAACGTCATCCGCACTTCATCAACAACCTAACACTTACCACCAGTAGAGATTTAGCAGCAAAAGCTGGGTACGGTTGTCTTTAATCTTACTTACCCACAAATCCACACCACTTACTACTTCTATTATTTCTTTTCTATATTAACTTATTAATATGCGGTTCACGTGCTTGAAAGAAAACCTAGTACTCGGTGTCCAAACAGTTGCCCCAACTGCACTTCGGTCTGGTGGGTTACCAGTGCTAAAGAATATCCATATTTCAGTTGAAGCAGGAAAAATAACTTTCACCACAACAAACCTTGAGTTGGGGGTCCAGCACACCGTTCGCGGAAAAACTGAAGAAGATGGCAGCTGTCTTGTACCTGCAAAATTATTCCTTGATCTTGTTAGTTTATTGCCAGAAGGAACGGTGACGGTTACTTTGGAGGAAAGTGGGTTGCGAATCGCCACCGCGGACACAAGTAGTTCACTTCACACAATTCCCGAAGCAGACTTTCCTATTATCCCCTCACTAGAGAATCCGAAAAACGAAGTTGAATTTTTAATTAGCGATTTTGTTGAGGGTCTTAAAAAAACACAGTTCTCAGTTGGAAGAAATGAGCAACGACCACAATTTCAAGGTGTTCTACTGGTACTTGATGGGCAGACGGTGTGTTTTGCGGCTACTGACGGATTCCGATTGGCTGAAGCGAAAGGAAAAATAGCAACGCAAGAAGGACGAGTGCAGTGTATTGTACCAACAAGTGCAGCTCAGGAAATCTTCAGGATGCTGGGTAGTTTAAGTGGATCGGTAAAAATGGCGCTTGGGGAAAATCAAGCATGTTTTTTGTTTGATCAAACAGTAGTAACAACCCGCTTGGTAGAGGGAGATTTTCCAGAGTACGAGTCTTTATTCCCAGTTGGTGGAACCGAGCATGTTGTAGCAGTTAGCGCCCTTAGTAAGGCGGTAAAAGCCACTGCACTTTTTTCTCGTGGTGGTTCGTCTAGTATTGGGGTAACCGGGAATGCCGACGGCTCACTAGATGTACATGCTGAAAGTAGTGAGGTTGGTTTCCATCGCACAAAAGTACCAGCTACTGGGCCAGCTGGAACAGGAGAGTCAATCACCCTAAACGCGCGTTACCTTCTCGATATTTTGGCGGTGGCTGATGGTAAGGTAGTCGTACATTTATTGAATGCTGATCGACCGGTTTTGGTTACCCCCTATGAAGCAGCAGAGGGAAATAATTGGCGGTATCTTATTATGCCCATTCGGGGGTAATAGAGAGGCAGCAGGAGAGGATAAGTAAACCCCCACAAGCGTGGGGGTTTACTTATGGGATGTAGTTAAAAGAACGCTCAACAGTTTTTGTGTTACCAACATCGTCTCGAACCTCAACTTGAAGATTGTGGAAGCCAGAGGCAAAGGTATCTGGTATAGCTATTGTTTGCCCTGTCCCCCCTCCCCCTGTGGCCACTCGGCTGCCGTCAAAAGAGTATGAAATACTTACAATGCCCCGTTTGGCAGTAGCGACCAGTGTGACGGGTAGCGTTGTTCCTCGCACGGTTTGGTTAGGTGCCGGACTTGTGACAATGAGCTGCGGTTCGTTCTCAATAGTGTGCACATCATCATACTCAGTTGGCGGGACTGTTATGGTGTCGCTACCTTGGGCTCCCACCCACTGTTGGACGGCAGCTTCCCATGGGGCGTAGTTAGGATCATTCTCTGGATGTTCAGGTGCTGGCCCGGTTGGGTTATCGCGATCAACATAGTGGAGAATACTGTGCGCCGCTGGGTAGGAGCGTGTTTCTCGATAATCAGTCGGTGTTCGGTCGGTGGCTAATTTTCCTGATGCACGATCAATAACAACAGAAAGCGTTGTTGGTATTTTCCCATAGAGCGCTGGATTACCATCCTCAGAAATTTGATCTGGTGGGGTGAACTGTTCAACCGAAGTACCTTGCAGGGCACCGCGCATAAAAGCGTTCCAGATTGGCGCAGCAACATTCACCCCGTCAGCAGAGCCGGTCATTGCCGTGTTGTTATTGTTTCCTGCCCACACACCAGCGACGAGAGACGGCGTAAACCCAATTGTCCAGCCGTCGTGGAAGTCGTTTGTTGTTCCTGTTTTTGCACCAACTGGTCTGTCTCCCAGGGTGAGCGGGCTACTGGCACCAAAGACATACGCCCGGGCACTGTTGTCGGTGAGAATACTGGTAACGAGTCTGGCAACTTGCGTTGGCATAGCTTGTCGATTTTTTGGTTGGAACGATTCGAGAAGGTTCCCATTGGAGTCCTCAACGCGAAGGATTGCCGCGGTTTCGTGGTAGACACCATCATTGGCGAATGCTTGAAAAGCAGCCGCATGTTCTAGTAGTTTTACCTCCCCACCCCCAAGCACCAACGACAAACCAAAGCGACTCCGATCACCAAGCGTTGTATAGCCGAGACGATCAGCGAGGTTCAGCGCATTATCGACACCAGTCAAATAGAGTGTTTGCACGGCAGGAATATTTAAAGAGCCGGCTAGCGCCTGCCGAATAGTGACCGGGCCATGCTCTGCCCCACCGAAATTGGTTGGTTCATAGGCGGCTTGCGGCGGCGATAAGAACTTTGTTTTTACGTCGTAGAGGACAGTGTTTGGTGTGTAGCCACGCATGAACGCAGCGGCGTATACGATTGGTTTGAAAGACGAGCCTGGTTGTCGTGGTTGAATGGTAACGTTGACGTTGCCGTCAATTGTTTCTTCGAAGTAGTCTTTGGAACCAACCATGCTCACTATTTGGCCTGTCTTTGGGTCAATCGCTATGAGTGCTGCGTTGTTTCCGCCGTAGCGCTCAGTATTTTTATCCGCACCATTCTTTACTGCCTCCTCGGCAATTTTTTGTAACTTCGCGTCGAGCGTCGTTACCACTCGTAATCCATTCGTTTCCAAATAGCCTTCTCCATATTTTTCTGCCAGCAAGGATTGAATATAGAAAACGAAATGTGGTGCCGTGATACCCTCCCCCAATTTCGAGAAGTGGAGCTCCTCTTGTTTGGCCACTTCAGCTGCCTCTTCCGATATATAACCAAGGGCGGCCATTTCGTCTAAGATGTAGTGCTGTCGTGCTATGAGTTCGGCTCGGTTGTTGCCATAAGGGGAAAGTCGAGAAGGTCTGTTTGGTAGGGCGGCCAGTGTTGCCGACTCCGCTAGCGAGAGTTCGTTGGCGTCCTTCGCAAAATATTTCTCCGAAGCAGATTGGATACCGTAGGCATTGCCGCCGTAAGGAATCGCGTTGAGGTAGAGTTCAAGAATTTGGTCCTTTGAAAATTCTTGTTCGAGTCGGTAGCTTAAAATGAGTTCCTTTAGTTTTCTGGTGTAGCTTTTTTCGTTCCCGACGATGGTGTTTTTAACCAGCTGTTGCGTAATGGTTGATCCCCCCGGTTGTCGACTGGTAAAAATATTCACAAGCACTGCTCGAAGGAACCCGCGGATATCAAACCCGTTGTGTGAGTAAAAATTACGGTCTTCGGCTACCAACGTCGCATTCCTTACGTTTTCTGGGATTTGCGCCAAGGTAATCGTCGTCTGTTTTTGGTCGCCATGGAATTCATATAGCACTGTTTCACCCGTGCGGTCGTAAATTTTTGTGCCATTGTTTATAGCCTGGTGCGCAAGGCTCCCAGGGTCGGGCAGGGTGTGTGAGTACCACGCGGTTAGTGCGAGAAGCGCCAGCACACCAAAGGCCGCGCCAGTGGCCCCAATAAGCGCCAGTTTGCCAATGAGATGTTTTGCGCCACGGGGGAGAGTGAACTGAGGGAGTCGGCGACCACGTTTTCGTTTCCGGTGCAGTGACCCTGTTGGAGACGGTTTATAGGCTATGCGTTTAAAGTGATGGTGCGGCATTTGTATAAGAAAGATAGTGGCTTCACTATAGCAGAGCTATCACCCTTGCCAAAGTCTGTCCCCTTCAGTATAGTGGGTAAACCTATGATTAAAGTAACAACGAAAAACCCCAGCAAAATCGCTACTTCAGAGATTCAGCAGCTTCTCGAAGATCGGCAATATTGGTCACTGCCAAAGGTTGGCGATGTCGTTTCCGGTATCGTTAGCAGTATTACAAAAACAGAAGTTCACCTTGATTTAGGTGGCTATTCTGGTGTCATCCGTGGTCGGGAGCTTTATAATGAATCAGAAGACTATGCAAAGTTGGGGCTTGGCGACCCGGCCGAAGCAACCGTTCTTGATCTTGAAAACGAGCTTGGTGAAGTTGAACTCTCCTTCAGATTTGCTGGACAGCAACGGTCGTGGGGTAAACTGGAAGACCTTCGTGATGCCGGCGAGTTAGTGACGGTAACCGTGCGAGAGGCGAACAAGGGTGGGCTCATTGTTGACGTCAACAATGTTGAAGGTTTCTTGCCTGTCTCACAGCTCTCAGCCGAGCACTACCCACGGGTTCCTGGTGGTGACAAGGTCCGCATTCTAGAAAAATTGAAAGAATTTATTGGTGAGAAGTTTGTCGTTAAGGTGCTTGACGCAAGCCTAGATGACGGGAAACTGATTGTTTCCGAAAAGAAGGTTGAAGAGGACAAACAGGTGGAGAAGATTAATGCGCATCGTGTTGGTGAGGTCTGTGAAGGTCCAATTACTGCCATTGCCGACTTCGGTGCCTTCATGGAGTTTGCCCCGGGGCTCACTGGTCTCATCCATATTTCAGAGTTGGCCTGGCAGCGGGTTGAGAATCCTTCAGAAATTGTCGTGATGGACCAAAAAGTAAAAGCGCAGATTATTAACATCAATGGCCCAAAGGTTTTCTTGTCGGTTAAGCGGCTTCTCCCTGACCCATGGAAAACAGTACAAGAGAAGTACGCTATTGGGACTCGAGTAAAGGGGAAAATCAGAAAGATAAACAGCTTTGGGTTGTTCGTGGAGCTTGACCCTGAAATTCATGGTTTGGCACACGTCTCAGAATTGGGTATGGCTCCCGAAGAGGTTGCTGAAAAAGTAAAGTTAGGTGACGAGATGGAGTTCACCATCGTTTCATTAAAGCCGCTTGAATATCGCCTTGGCTTGTCGCTTACAAAAACAGCCGCTGATGTTGCGGCCAGTGCAAAAGAAGAGCCCGTAACTGAAGATGATAATACGAAGAAAGAATCGGCCGTCTAAATTATTTATTAGGCATAAAAAACCGTCCCGTAGCCGGGGCGGTTTTTTCTTGCTACACTGCACCTACTTTATTATATGAAAAATTTACTTCGCAGCTTCCTCTTCTTCATCCTCATCTTCTTCGCACTCGCGGGGATGGTCGCTGTTGTTTCTAATTATCGCAGCAGCACAGAGACCGTAAGTCTTAGCGCATTTGTCACCGATATTTCTGCCGGTTCAGTAAAAAGCATACTCGTTAGTGATGGAGCAACGATTCTCTATACGTTGCAAGACGGGTCTGAGAAGATGGCGCACAAAGAATCACAAGATTCATTGCCAGCGCTGTTGCAGAGCTATGGCGTTTCAGCGGAAGCTATTCGGGCGCTCCCCATTACCGTAAAGACCGAGGGTGGTTTCTCGTATTGGCTGGGGGCAGTGCTTCCAATCCTCTTACCCATCGCGCTCATTGGACTGCTCTTCTACTTCATGTTGCGGCAGGTGCAAGGCATGAACAATCGTGCCATGACGTTTGGACAAAGCACCGCTCGAGAAGCAAGTGACCAGCGCCGCGAGAAAACGACCTTTGCCGACATTGCTGGCGCTCACGAGGCAAAGCAAGAATTAGAAGAAGTCGTGGAGTTTTTGGCTCAGCCAGAAAAATTTCAGGCCGTTGGCGCCAAGATTCCCCGTGGCGTTTTATTGGTTGGCGCTCCGGGTACAGGCAAAACGCTTTTAGCGAGAGCGGTTGCGGGTGAAGCCGGTGTTCCTTTTATCCACATTTCTGGTTCAGAATTTGTGGAAATGTTTGTTGGGGTTGGGGCTTCGCGGGTGCGCGATCTATTCCGCCGTGCTAAAAAGCTTGCCCCGGCTATCATTTTTATCGATGAAATCGATGCCGTTGGCCGTCAGCGTGGTAGCGGGTTGGGTGGCTCGCACGACGAACGAGAGCAAACACTAAATCAGATACTTGTTGAGATGGACGGGTTTGAAACATCAACCAACGTGATTGTTATGGCGGCCACAAACCGGCCTGATGTGTTGGATGCCGCCCTCCTCCGACCCGGTCGTTTTGATAGACGAGTGATGATTGACCTTCCCGACATTAACGATCGTGAGGCAATTCTTGCCGTACATGCAAAAAACAAACCAATGGCACCAACCGTTGTCTTACGAGAGGTGGCTGCTCGAACACCGGGACTGTCTGGTGCGGATCTCGCCAACGTATTAAACGAAGCGGCTATCTTGGCTGCGCGTCATGGAGACAAAGCGATTTCACAAACGGCGATTTTAGAGAGCGTTGAAAAAGTTATCCTTGGCCCAGAACGTCGTAATCAAGTGATCTCAGACAAAGAGAAGAAAATTACTGCATACCACGAGGCTGGTCATGCGCTCGTTGCACACTTGTTGCCAAACGCCGACCCGGTGCATAAAATCTCCATTATTTCTCGCGGTCATGCCGCAGGGTACACATTAAAACTGCCACTCGAAGACAAACGGTTCCACACGAAGAGTGAGTTTATTGACGACCTGGCTGTTATGTTGGGCGGCTACACCGCCGAGCAAGAAGTGTTTGATGAGTTAACCACCGGTGCGTCGAACGATTTGCGGCAGGCTACGAAACTGTCGAAGAGTATTATCGTTGATTATGGTATGAGCGTGCTTGGCCCACGAACCTTCGGGCATCGAGAAGAGATGATATTCTTGGGTAGAGAAATACACGAACAGCGAGATTATAGTGAAGACACCGCCAAGCAGATTGATGAAGAAGTAGCCGCACTATTGAAGCGGGCACAGGCAACAGCTAAGCGACTCATTAAAGAAAATCGACCGACTCTTGAACGCATTGTGGCCGCACTTCTTGAAAAAGAAACATTAGAGCGGCAAGCATTTGAAGCAATAATGGCAGAACCGGTGGCGGCCTAAGTGGCCGCCACTTTGCTGTAGTGAAGTTTTTTCGGTATACTATGTGCGTCGGGTAATCCTCAGGAGGCGAAAACACATATGATAAAAGTGCAACCAGTGTATCGGGCAGTGCTCGCGTCAGCCCTTCGTGCATCGTGGCGAGAAAAGTCGCTTTGGATGTGGGGATTATTTGCGGCGTTAATCGGTAACGTCGGTGAATATCAAGTTCTCTTTAGCGCCATTGAGCAAGTGAGCAATCGCGGTGGAGTACCGCTTCCTCTCAGTTTCACTGCCGACGTGCCGTCCGCAACTATTCAAACGGCCAGCTCACTCGGACACATTTTTTTCCAAGAGCCAGGTTCTATTCTGTTCCTCTTCATGACCGGCGCGGCGATAATAGCCGTGGCGGCTTTTTTAATTTGGTTGGCTATGATTAGTGTGGCCGCATTGGTGCGGAATGCCGCACTAGTCGCCGCCAGTAAACCACTTACTTCTTCAGCGACAACCTTGGCAGCAAGCCGAACCACTTTTGCTCCCCTACTCGTCACGTTTCTATTTGGGAAGATTGTTGTGTGGATGTTACTGGCATTGGTGGCGCTCTTCGCTGCTTTGGCAATCCTTGACCCATACTTTGGAATGCCAAGTTTTGCAGTAGCGTTTCTTTTGCTTATCCCAACAGCCATTGCGCTCTCGTTTATTGTTCGCTACATGGTTTCGTTTATTGTGTTAAAAAAGTGTAGCCTCGTCGATGCCCTTGAGCGGTCGATCGTTTTATTGAAGGCCCATTGGTTGGTCACGTTAGAAATGGCGGCTCTCCTTGGGGTTGTGAGTGTTCTTGTTGGGGCTCTCGTACTATTCATCGCTTGGCTATTCATTGTGCCGACGTTTATTGCCGCCGCTGTTCTTTGGCAGCTGGGGTTTGGCGCCTGGGGAACTATTGTGGGCTTAATCGCGCTCGTCGTTCTCATTGTCCTCCTCTTCTTTTTTGCGGCGTGGCTGGCAACCTTCCAATGGACGGCATGGACCATGCTCTACGTTCGATTAACCCAACGAACAAAAACTGTCAGTAAAATAGTGAGAGTATTGAGCCGTTTTCTGCCTGATAGGCGATTTCGCCTATTCCGTCGAGCATAGGGGCTATGGGCGCGGCCGGTAATGCGAGCGACCGCACGGTGCGAGTCGCTTCGCCCGACGCCTCGGGTAAGTTGGCGGACAAGCTCCGTTCACTTCGTTTTGAAGCAAAAGAGCGAGAGGTAGAAGAGCAAGCCACTACTGTTGGCGCTGTCTATTTTAATTTGAAGGGATTTCCAATTAATCCCGATAGCGTTTCTTTGATTTCAGAAGATGAAGCTCGTTCACTCGGATTGATTTGCTTTTGGTACTCAATAGATGACCTTCGGCTAGGTAGTATTAATCCAACGTCTCCAGCGGTACGTGAAAAAGTTGCGGCGCTCGCAGCAGAACACCATACCACGCCGACCCTCTACCTCATTTCGTATGAAAGTTTTCGCCTCGCCCTTGATACCTATCGACGGGTGCCACGACCGTACGTAACCACCCGTGGCGTTAGTATTTCTACCGGAGATCTTGAAAAGTATACCCAAGGTGGTCGGCAAAGTGACACGTTAGGTGAAATCAAGAAAGCAATTTCAGGCGCCTCAACGAGTGATGTGGTCACGGCAATCATTGCGGGGGCACTGCAAACACGGGCGAGCGACATACATATTGAAGCCAGTAACGCCGGTCTGGCACTACGGTTTCGTATTGATGGTGTTCTCTATCCCGTCCTTTCGTTTCCGGCGACTATGTATGACGCTTTGGTTAAACGATTAAAATTGTTGTCTGGACTAAAAATAAATATTACCGACAAACCACAAGATGGTCGCTTCACTATCGCTGAGGCCGCTGACAAGGTTGATGTTCGTATTTCTACACTACCAAGTGCGTATGGAGAAAGTGTTGTGTTGCGGCTCCTTCGCTGGAATGCGCGTGGGGTAGCCCTTGAAACGCTCGGCCTCACCGGGCACGCAAAAGAGGTATTGTTAGCCGAACTAGAAAAGCCAAATGGCATGATTCTGACGACCGGTCCAACCGGTTCTGGTAAGACAACAACGCTCTACGCCATGTTGGTGCGGTTAGCAAAACCAGAGAACAAGATTATTACTCTGGAAGATCCGATTGAATATCAGCTGCCGGGTATTACGCAAAGCCAAATTGATCAGACGCGGGGCTACACGTTTGCGGCTGGACTCCGTTCAATGTTGCGACAAGATCCAAATGTGGTTATGGTCGGCGAAATTCGTGATGCGGAAACGGCGGATGTGGCGGCGAACGCGGCGCTCACGGGGCATTTGGTGCTCTCTACGCTCCACACAAATAATGCCGCTGGTGCTATTCCGCGCCTCTTAAATATTGGGCTGGCTCGGTTTCTTTTACCAGCCGCCCTAAACGTTATCATTGGTCAGCGGTTGGTTCGTCGTCTTTGTGAATCGTGTAAAGTACCGACGATGCCAGAAGAAAAATTGGCCGCTCGTGTGGCCGCTATCCTGGCAACCCTTCCGCACGTTGATCGTGATGAGTTACCAAAGAACCAAACCTTCTACACCAGCCCGGGTTGCGAAGCGTGTCAGCAGCTGCAGTACCGCGGACAAATTGGTATTTATGAAGTACTGCTGGTTGATGCAGATATTGAAAATGCAATTTTGTCAGGCGCTGAACTTTCTGAGTCAGCAGTGCTTACAATGGCCAGGAAAAATGGTATGCGCACTATGGTTGAGGACGGTGTGCTGAAGGCGCTACAGGGAATTACGAGTCTTGAAGAAGTGTTCCGCGTAACCAGTGAAGAAGGTTAAGGAGTCGTAATTGTCACCGTTCTTTTTGTTCCTTGGCGAGAAAACTGTAGCCAGGTAGTGTGTGGCGGCAGAGCTGGCGCTATCGTGTCCGCCCACTCGACTATGACAATGCAGTTTTTATCGGCCAAAGCGTCGTCCAACCCCGCCATACATATTTCCTCGGCACTGTGCGCCCGGTAGCTATCAATGTGGCAGAGGGTGAATTTTTTTCCGGCATGAAATTGGACCAGCGTATAGGTTGGGCTAATCACTCGTGACTTTACACCAAGTGCGGCTGCAAAGAACTGCGTAAAGGTTGTTTTGCCGGCGCCAAGATTTCCAACGAGTCCAAAGACGTCACCCCCTCGGGCGAGCTTCGCGAGGCGAACGGCAAGGGCTTTTGTGGCTTGTAAATTTGCCAGTGGGAGCGTTACGCTCTGCTGTTTCTTCTTAGTCATAGCTACAGAGGCAAGTGCGGGTCAATAACGAGCGGCCGCTTTTTGTTCAAAAGAAAACGTACCGCCCCAGCCGCTGCAATCATGGCACCATTGTCCGTTGCGAACTCTATGGCCGGGGTGAGCAAGGTTGCTTTTGGGGCGCGCACGGTCAGCGCTTCTGCTAAACGCATTTGTAGTTTTGTGTTTGCGGCTACACCACCAGCCAGCACAATAGTTTTTGGCAAGTACTGTTCGGCCGCTCGACACGTTTTTTCAACAAGGGTTTCAACGATAGCCGTTTCAATACTTGCTGCCATGTCAGCCTTACGCACTCCCCCTTTTTCAATCTGCATTGCCGCAGCCGTTTTTAAACCAGAGAAACTAAAGTCAAGATTATATTTTTTGTCGAGCATCGGCCGAGGTAGTTTTATGATTGGCTTCCCTTGCTTCGCCAGTCGTGAAAGCGCCGGCCCACCCGGGTATGGGAGCCCAAGCAGTTTTGCTGTCTTATCAAATGCCTCACCCGCAGCATCATCTCGGGTAGAGCCAAGCACGATATACGAGAGATGACGCTTCATTAAAATAAGCTCGGTGTGCCCACCCGAAACCAGTAGCGCCAGCAATGGAAAAGTGAAATTGGCCGCGTTGTCACCCGGAGTTCTTCCCTTTTCCCCTTCGCCATTTGCCATTGGCAATTTACCATCTGAAATCTCCCCCCTTATTGTCTTGCCATTTGCTATTGGCCATTTGCCACCTGCCAACAAGTTCGCATAAATATGTCCCTCAAGATGGTTCACCGGCACCAGCGGCTTTTGCCACAGGTAGCTAATAGTACGAGCGACTTCCACGCCAGTAACTAGAGAAGTTACAAGGCCCGGCCCACTAGTAACAGCAATGGCATCAATTGATTTTTTTAATTCTGAAAGTGGGATTTTTTTTTCAAGTTGGGTAAGAAGACCCGGCAAACGAATAGCATGTTCTCGCGCCGCAATCTCTGGCACTACCCCGCCGGTCTTTCTGTGGGTGGCAATTTGTGAGTGAAGAAAGTTGTACTGCAAAGACAACTGAATGGTGCCGTGCTTGTCTCGCGAGGCATCCAGCAAAGCAATCCCGCTTTCGTCGCATGACGTTTCAATTCCTAATATCCGAACCCGTTTGTTCATATGACCCGAGTATACGGGTTCATGTGCATCGTCGCAATTAGCATTGACGGTCTTTAATTGATGAGCTATAAGTGTGGCACCACACGATGGAGGGTGGATGTGATGAGAAAAAAAATGTGGACGGTGTGTGTCTCTTTTTTCTTTCTGACGGGCATAGCCAAGGGAGCCGACGATCCACCTGCCGCCCGGGTAGGCATCGCCACGGCCGTGGCGAAGGCGTTTCACGACATTGCTCAAGAATGCCGTGGAACGCAGGTGGACCCCTGCATGTGCCACTTTGCCGCGGGGGTGGCGACAGAGGTTGGTCTACAACCCCTGCCTATCGTCACTGTCGTGAACGTCAATTTCTTCACGGCTATCGACGAGGCAGACCCAAGATGGGGGGTCGTTGTTGAGCTTGCTGGAGCGGGTGGGGCGATGTCGCAGATGTACTTCTCCCAGCCAGCAACAGACGAAGCGGCGTGTCTCGTCCTGAACGACCCCTTGGAGTATGTCAGGGTCTTGCGGCAGGCCTTCGCGAAAGTCGCGACCGGGAATGTCTTCCCATCGGAGCCAGCGACGCCCAGCTTGCCGATCTGACGACTCCTCCTGGCGCAGGCGGAGCAACCTTAACAGTTGTTTCCGCCTGCGCCCCCAAAAATTTGATTCAAAACAGAAATGAATGTACTATCGTCGCACCACATACCGCGGAAGCGAAGTGAGCGTTTCTCACAGATCTTTCAGGTAATTGAGGCCTCATCGTCTAACGGTTAGGACGCTGCCCTTTCACGGCGGAAATCGGGGTTCGATTCCCCGTGGGGCTACCAAATGGTATTTTTCACCACCGTACTCTTGTTTTACCCTGTGAATCTCTGTCATATCGAGGGTTTCAATTCGTTCGCCGTCGAAATATATAAATCCTTTGACCATCAAACCCCGTAAGCGCATTTTTCTAGATACATCGCTAGTTTTTCCCCATTTCTCTGGAATGGCTCTCAAATACTCAAAACAATAATTGAGGGCTAGCTCCATATCGAATTCTTCAATCCGGCTGTCATCTAGTAGTATCCTCTTTTGTTCGATGCGTTGGTTTATAAGCCGTTTCTGTTCTTGAAATTCTTCATCGGAGTATTTACCATTCTGGTGGAACTCAAAAATACGTTGACGATCAGTAGCCAATACTTCTATCTGTTTTTGAATCCGAGAATTATTTTCGTCTAGCTTTTTATAACTACTCTTCCAAGTATCAGTAATGATGGCTTTGAATAACTTTTCAAAACGATCATTGGGTGCGATCCTTTGAAAATAATTCAGAAAAATCTTTTCTAGTTCGATATTGGGGATACTTTTTGCGGCCACGCAACCTTGTTTACGATGATGATAGTAATGGTAGTATTTCCCGAGTTTCCCCCGAGATCTGCTGCCGGTGAGTGGTTGCTTGCATTTGGTACAAACCACAATCCGTCGTAGTGGGAACAGAGGGTTTTCTGGTGAACGACGACAGCCATTTGCAATGCCAAGTCTTATTTTTCTGCATTGTTCAAAAAGCTCTCTTGAAACAATCGGTTCAAATGCACCATCGATTCTCTCTCCGAGTCCGACTATTACTCCACAGTAAACTTCGTTTTTCAAAATTTTTACCATGAGCTGTGGCCAAGGTTTCTTACCCTCCTTTGTTCGTAATCCGCGATCACTAATAAATCTTGCCAACCTCTCGTAAGTGTATGTTCCTTTAGCGTATTCTTCGAACAAGATCCTTATGTAGAGTGCTATTTTTTCATCAGGCGTAATGTTAGCTTTCTTGTATGGGCGGTAGTAGCCCAGCGGAGCTTGCCAACACCAAATACCCTGTCGTATTCGAGCTAGCATCCCGCCCCTAGTCCGTTCGGTTCGCATATTGTTATCTAGCTCTGCAAAAACAGAAATCATTCCTTCCATGGCTCGCCCCAGTGAACTTTCGTCGATTGGTTCCGTAACAGAACGAAGTTCAGTACCGTAGCGTCTGAGAATGGCTCTTACAGTGACATGATCATCTTGGTTTCGAGCGAAACGATCAAGTTTATAAACAACGAAGTACTTGATTGGTAGTTTCTTATCAGCGCATCGTGAAATAGCCTTTTGGAATTCAGTTCGGTTGGCGCTTTTTGCAGACTCACCTTTCTCGACGAACGCTGGCTCAATAATCGTAATGGCGTTTCGTTCAGCGTATTCTATACAGGCTTTTTCTTGCGATTCTAGACTCGTGTTTTCAACCTGATCTTTAGAGGAAACTCTAACGTAAATTATCCCAGTTTTTACTGTATTCATGCTCATATTTATACATTACCCTGAAAATAAGAATTAGTGAGTACCCAAGCGGGATATTTCAAACTCTTATTATGGTCCTGATTTTAGTCCGTTTTCTTTTACAAAATCCTCAAACGCAAGCAGCGCAACAGCTTGTAGTTTTTCCCTAATGCGTAACAACTCTTCGTCTGTTATATCAGCAAGAGAGGGATCAATTTTTCGGCATTGTTCTAGAGTAAGCATCTCAAAACACATCAGCCGCCAGCGAGGTGACGCGCCAGCGGCTGAATAAGTGTGACGTCACCTGGTTGCAATAAATTTCCTGAAAAAAGTTATTGCAAGCCTATCCTTACCCTACCTTGTAATACTTCCACTTGGTTTAGTTTTCAGTTTCTTTTTTGTCTTCAAAAACCAAGTAAACAAATAAAAAAACAGCTCAGTTTTGAGCTGTCCCCAGTCGGAACCAAGTGGAATGGTTTTAGATCTCTGGGTTGTAAAATTCTATACCCTTTCCTCGGCGTATATGGATAATAGACTTACCATCCGCTGCACTGTTAGGAAGCTTTTTGTTGTTCAACTTTGCATATCGGAAAAACCCCTGGTCTACACTAAGCAAGTTATTGATTCTCTTGTTGCGTTGTTCGTTGTTCTTGCTCGGCTCAAAACCGTTTTGTATCAATAGATTTTCTAGAACGTCATAAGGAACAAAACCTCCCTGAGGGAAGTCCGACAGAAGAATATCAAAAGCGCGTGCATAATTAGTACCAAGGGTTACGTTTAGCGGTGCCCCTCGATATGTAAATAGTCCGTCGCTGTTTTTCATAATAGTCCTTTTGCCAACCACCTTCTCAGCTAGTTCATTTATCTTCTCACTGCCTACTTCAGTAATAGTAAGTCTAATTTTATAGCTGTGGCGCTGCCTTTTAGGCGGTGCTTCATCTTGTACCCAGGCTTCCGTCACTTTCACCAGGCCGAGTGTCGATGCCGCGACCATGGAATGAGTAAATAGAAAAGGAGAGTAGATAGAAAGACCATCTTCGTCTCTTGGAGGTGCGTACTCAAAAACAAATTCTTTGCCAAAATCTTTAGATCGTTCACGAAGTAGCATTAGAAGCTTCTCTATCTGCCGCTCAAAAGTGTAGAAGCTTTTTTCCCGCAACTTTAGTTGATCGTGTACAAACAGATCCATATAGCGCCCTAAGAATGAGTTCAAGATTTGACGGTTGCTGTCGCTCAGCTCTTTTTTGAACTCTATCCAAGCGAGCATACGTTGTTGCTGAGCAACAGGAAACGCGGCCACTATGTCAACCAAGTTGAACTTATTTTTGTAGATGTTATTCAGCGAGTTTTTCGCCTCGCTCTCTTTTTTGGTGCGATGTTTTTTATAAAACCATCTATGCCCCTTACGATCAAAAGTTGGATTTTCAAGTGTTATGCCCCACTGGTTTAGGTTGTGTAGTAGTACGTACAGTGATAGGTAACTGTTTCCTGGTCCCAATAAGTCGACTAATTGAAAAACCGGTCGACCCGTTAGGTTTCCGTTGAGATACTTCCAAAGAGCATAGACTTCGTAATCTTCGAAGTAAGGTAGATTCTCTAATGATTTAGCGGCGTCACCTTTTACCATTGTTCTTGTTTGACTTAGAAGTTTGGGCGTCACAATTCGGCAATTCCCGGTAATTGTGTCTATTACTGTCTAATTTCTAATCAGAATATCCTAATAGTGTCGGGTACTGTCGGATATGGAGTCAAAATGTTGTAAAAGTGTCAGATACTGTCCGGTTGTGTCCGGTTTTTACTTGACATTCGCACAAAAAGATTACGTAATTCCTAGTTCTTTAGTTGCTCAGTTCTTCGCAAGCAAGGCCGTCATTGTCTTTGTCTAATTGATGAATGTCTTTATTTATTCCTCCGCAGACTAAAAAGGTTGCTTGCGCCTTTTCTCCACTAGCAAAATCACTGCAGTTATAGAGGTCAAAATTACAAACGGCAGCGCTTGGTTCAACGCTTGGCGACGTAGCTCGCGCGGTTTCTCGAGCGGCAACTGGCGCATCCGTACGTGCAGATGTTGTTGCTGGAGCCCCGTGGCAGTGATACTCGCTCGTTTTCTTGTTGGTATGGCACCCGTTGGCATCAGTGCGTCCTGGGTGTGCCCAAGCAAGCGTCGGTGCCATTATGACCAGGACGGTTGCAATAGCTGCTCTACGCTTCATTTTTAGCCTGTAACGATGTGTGCAATAACAAAGGCTGCACCAAGAATAGTTGCCCCAAATACGATAGCTACAGCGTAATTCCCTTTTTTGAGTTCCTCCCACTCATCTATCGGGGTAAGCCAAGAAAAGACTTTGGCGAGAATGCCGAGCGCAAACGCCATAGAAATAGCGCCGGTAAGTGCCCAGCCGAAAGTGATCAAGTACTGCTTTAGTATGTAGCCCATAGATTTCTTAGGTTATACCCCACAGTATACGCCTACTACTCAAGTATTTCGATAACGTCTCCCTGGACGGAGACCTTAGCGCTTACAGTATTGGAGATTTTGCCACCAAAAGCATTCGTGCCTCGGAACGTTGTGGTGACGATGAGGTGGTCACTTTTATCCACGTATGTTGTTTTTACGTGTTCATAGCTATCAGGATCATGCATCGAATCTTTGATGACTCGAGTAAGTTTGATGTGGGAACCATCCCACGCGCTAAACTGTTTCTGAATAGTATTTTTGCGCTCCGCATCTTCTTTCGTAATGACGACAATACCAGAGTAGCCAGCATCTTTTTTGTCTCCGGCTGAAACACTACTCACCACATATGAATCAGTTGTTTCTTCTCTGAGATTAGCTGCTTGCAAGAGAGCCGTAATGTTTTGCACCGGCTCTATACCGGGCGGGCTGACATAGAAATCATTTACTTTTCGAGTAAGCACATCAAAGTTGACCATTAGCGTGATACCCTCGTGTTCGTAGCTTACTGTGCCTTCTGTATACCCAACCTTCTTTTGCTCTGCTGTTGGTTCCTCCTCTGCTGTTGGTTCTCCGAGTGCAGTTACAACTTCATCTATTGTTTTGCCTATGAGTGGAGGTAAATCAAAAACCATCGCTTGCACTGGTCCTGAATATTGATCACTCGTTTTTTCCAAAGAGTTCGCTGCACTAACGATAATGAGTAACAAAACAGCCATAGGCACGAGAAACCATAACTGCTGCCAAAAGGGTTTTTTGATACTTCCCGAAGTTGATTGGTTGTCCATGTGAATAAAATAAAAATAAGCGACTTGTAGGTAGCAAGGCGCTTGGGGTGCAACACAGAGCCCCGCGCCAGCTGAGCCTTTCTGCCCCATACCCCTTTCGGGATATGACCCACAACGAGTCGCTGAACACGGGGTTCAGTATCGTTGTGGGATTTCTTGCCATGCCGCTGGTTACCCAGTGGTTTAGGCAATTCAATTGTCGCAATCATTATGGCCTATTTCTATAAAATTGGCCAAGTATAAGTTCTACAAACATTTAGTTTGTTGACAAGAATTAGTGAAACATCTAGAATTAGTAATATTATAAAAGTTACTCATTCTATGACACAGGAACCTTTTCTGAACCCCTTCCGCCCCGGCGCTGGTCAACCGCCTCCTTACTTGGCTGGTCGTGACCCTGAAAAACAAGCATTCATAAACTTGCTCCAGCAGGAGGTCATTATGAAAAACATGATTCTGACTGGCCTACGTGGTACGGGCAAGACCGTTCTCGTCGATAGCTTCAAACCCGTCGCTCTTGTGAATCAGTGGCTTTGGGCAGGTACCGATCTTTCTGAGTCGGCTAGTGTTTCAGAAAACACCATTGCTACAAGAATATTGACTGACCTCTCGATTATTACATCGCAACTCAAGGGACAAAAGGACAAGATGGGTTTTGGCGGGGAAACAGACGAAGTTTCCCTAGACTACGCTGCATTGCTTGAATATTACAATGGTCAGCCAGGGCTGGTGTCAGACAAACTTCGAAGTACACTCGAATTTGTTTGGAATAATGTAAAAAAAGCTAGCCCTCAAGTAAAAGGAATAGTAATCGCTTACGATGAGGCACAAAAAATGAGTGATCAAGGGAAAGAAGGACAGTATCCGTTGTCAGTACTTTTAGAGGTTTTTCAATCGTTACAAAAAAGAGGTTATCCCTTACTACTTGTTCTCGTTGGTCTTCCAACGCTTCAGCAGCGTTTGGTTGATGCGAGGACTTACGCGGAGCGCATGTTTGAGGTGACAGAGCTTCATGGTCTCTCTGACACAGAGAGCAGAGAAGCGGTTCTAAAACCGATACAAAGGGAAAACTGTCCCGTAACATTTGGCGATACGTCAGTAGGAATAATTGTGAAAGAGTCGGGTGGTTATCCTTATTTCATTCAGTTTCTTTGTCGGGAAGCATTCAATAGTTTTTTGAGCCAGATGACACAAGGAAGGAATGATCCGAGCGTTCCCCTTGAAGAAATAATAGCCAAGCTTGATATAGACTTCTTTGCAGCGCGCTGGAATAACGCCACCGACAGGGAACGAGAATTACTGTCTGTTATGTCTACATTAGACAACTGCCAAGATGAATTCACAGTAAAGGAGGTAGTTGAGCAATGGGGAAGGCTGCTCCAGAGCCCTATTAGTTCAAGCCACGCAAGTCAAATATTTGCAAAGCTCGTTATTGACGGCCTTATTTACCGAACTCGGTATGGTAAGTATCGCCTCGGTATCCCGTTACTGGATAGATTTATCAAGCGCCAACGGATACTTTCTGCTATTAGTGAGTAGAAAATTCTTTTGCACATAAACTGCGATGATACTTTTATACCAAGGCAGTGGTGCATCTGGATTTGAACTTGTCGGTGAACCTATGCCCGAGGAACGATGGCAACGTATCGCCACGAATGCTGCCCGCTTGTTGCTTCGTCGAGGACAGTCTCGTGCAGCAGAATTGTTATCCTTGATACCGTTTTCGATAAGTGAAGGTTCTAATTATTTTGGCGATGACTTTTATGTTTTGCATGCAACGGTACCACTGGATGATTATGAAGAAATGGGTGCCCTGAAAACAACCCAGCAAGATGAGGAGGCTTTCATGCATGTTGCTTATTGTATAAGTGAGGTCGGGGGGCCTTTTATTCGTTTTATTTGTATTTATCCAGAATTAGTTGATGTTCCTGCACCAGTTTCAACACCAAAACCTCATAATACGACGGCTGTTGTTGATCGTGCACTGCTTGATGCCGAGAATCTCTTGGCCACAAATGGTCCGATCAGCGCCATGGATAGGGCCCACACAGCATTGCATGGCTACATGAAAAATTTATGTGAAGAAATGGGAGTAGCGGAAACGGATAACAAGAGTATTACGGAATTTTTCAAAATATTGAGAACAAAGCATCCAGCTTTTACTTCTGAAGTTACACGATCACATGACGTGGATCGAGTTTTGAAATCTTTCGCATCAATACTTGATGCAATGAATACGTTTCGCAATCAATCCAGTCTCGCTCACCCCAACAATAGCTTGCTCGCAGAGGCGGAAGCTATGCTTGTTATAAATAGTGCGCGTTCTTTATTGCACTATATAAATCAAAAAATGTTACGGTGATATTTTGGTATGATAAAAAAAACTTCCAAAGATCTTTGGATAGAGATGTCTATAAGGGAGATTTCAACACAAGCAAAATTTGCGGGGATCATGTATTCGTATTTGCAAAAGCCGCACCAGGCTAGTAATGACATAATTTTTATTGCCATTCATTCCTTTTTGTCCCACTGTGCAATGGTTTCAAAAATGCTGAAAGCAACAGAACAACGGAACAATATCCTTTCAAGGTGGTGGCATCGTTTTTTTGTCCAGAAGGATGTCTTCTCAATTGGAGTAGTGTTGGGAGTCGATAAAAAATCTCTAATCCATAAACGAAAATTCCGTAATCATCTGGAACATTATGATGAGCGGCTAAAGGGCTGGATTGGCAAATATGGTCCCGATACTAATATCGGGACATATAATATTGGTTCCCGATTAGCGTTTCAAATAAATAATATAGTTTTTGTTAGTCACTATGACCCTAGAACGATGCACTTCACTTTTGTAAACGAAGACTTTGATTTAGCTGTCTTGAATCAAGAGGTACTTAGGATAAAAATGCTGGCTGATCAGTGGGTGAAAAAAATTGAAAACAGAGTAGTACTTCCTCCTTTTGGCTAGTAGAATGTTCTGTGCCTTTTGTTACTTCTAAAGACAAGCTAATTGAGTGGGTTTGATTGTGGTTTTTATAGTTGGAAAGATGTTGTTTGGTCTCTTGAGTTAGCCCTACACTAATAAAACGATAGAATTTGATATGGCCTTGCTTCCACCAGCCTTTTTGAAATCAGTCGTTTCAATTGAAGTTATCGAGGGCCAAGAGGCGAAATGCCGCGGCACGGGATTTTTATTATTCAGAGTATATAATAAAGAGGGCGAACGTTATTCTGGTCAATTATTCTTAGTAACGGCCGCGCATGTTCTAATTGATATTGAGCGTGATGGGTTTGAAAAATTGTACCTAAGATTTGATAAAAACGGCGAAGCGATTGCACAGAAATTTTCCATTCCGACTCATCGCGCACCAGGTCTAAGGAGCTTTTTTTGTCCTGAATCAGGTAAAGATGTTGCTGTAATTCCACTCGACAAAGAAACTCTTGAAGAAAATGAAATTGATTTTGTCAGTATCCTCGACACTGAAACAGGACTCCGTCCTGAGCAATTTGATGAGGTGGGCTTATCTGTTGGTGATGAAATTTTTTTTCTTGGATTTCCACTTGGAATGCGCGGTGAAAACAAAAACTACGCTATCTGTAGATCGGGCATTATAGCGAGACGAGACCCCGAGCTTGCCAAAAACTCAATCTTATACCTTGATGCCCCAGTTTTCCCGGGTAATAGCGGCGGACCAGTTTTTTGCAAACCACAAGTTGTTTCTATCCAAGGGACAAAATCAATAAATCGTGCCTACCTAATAGGTATAGCCACACATTATTACTGGCAAACAAAGCACAGTGAAGCGGCTATGACCGAGAATAAAATACTTGAGTTAGTGGAAGGCCATCTAGGCCTGTCAAAAATAGTTACGCTAGATGCCGTTTATGAAGCTATCGGTGTATTCGAAAAAGCACTGTCCGATAAAGAGGTAGATATATCACCTAGTGCTCCACCTGCTGAATAGTGGTGTTCTACTCCCATGAGGGACTATGCCGCCAAGGTCATTTCCTTGGCCAAAGCATCCTTTTCCATATCTTCCCCAAACCGCAACCATTCTCTAAGCTCCAGAACAATAGAGTTCCAATGCGCACCCACTAGGGCTACCAAAAAAGCATCTCTCCTTGTGAGGGGTGCTTTTTTGGTATGTGCTTCCCCGCGTGGGAATCGAACGGGCAGCAGCGAGCGCTGAGTGATTTCGGAAGAAATCACGAATACCGCGAGCGCCGATGGATGTGAGCAGGCGAAGCATCAAGCGCTGCCCAGGACAGAGCACTGAGTCGCACTGCTGGCGACGAAGGGCGTCGGAATTCCCCGCTTGTCCTGAGAAGCTTAGCGACGAAGGATGGGGCTAAAAGAAAAAATCTGGCTGTGCGCCAGGTTTTTTCTTTTGGTTATACTATCGGATGCAAGAAGCTGGACTCGGGTCCGACCGCGCCCCGTAGAGTCCGAATGCATCTGAGGACTTCTACTGGGGTTCCCGGTTGCAAATTCCCTCGGTCGCAGATCGCGCCAAAGGCGGGATAACAAATTATTCTGTGGAAACAATTTGTAAATAAGCGCATAATTAAAATAGTTAAGTTTTTATTTGTTATTGAGTACTTAAGAAAAAAAATCCGCTTCGTTTTTGACTTTTATGGATTTACAAAAAACATATAAAATTCAACATCAAACTTCACAACTTGAGAATGTAATCAAGGAAATTGTCTTTGGGATGGAAGATGGTATGGTGTCTACTTTAGGTTCTGTCACCGGTATTGCGGTAGGTAGTGGAAACCATTCTACGGTACTGCTAGCAGGGTTAGTTATTATTGCTGTTGAATCTGTTTCTATGGGCATAGGTTCGTATTTATCCAACCAGTCTGAAGAAGAGGTTTCTGCCAGGAAATTAGCAGAGGAGAAAAGCGAAATTACAAATTATCCAATAGAAGAAAAAGAAGAATTAAGGGAGATGTATGCTAAAGACGGCTGGCCGGAAAAATTGGCAGTGGAGATGTCAGAGGCGGCTTCGCAAAACCCTGAACTCATGTTGAAAGAAATGGCTCTAAGGGAACTGGAAGTATTTCCTTCCCGTCCTTCTATTTCACTCAAAGGCGGGTTTTACATGTTTGGTTCTTATATCATAGGTGGAATGTTGCCACTATTTTCATATTTGTTTTTACCGATCAAGCAAGCCATACCAGTCTCTATAGTTTTAACATTGATTGGACTATTTGGTTTAGGAGCAGCGGCTACTAAGTCCACTAAACAACCATTAATAAAGTCAGGGCTAAAAATGTTAGTGATTGGTGGAGTAGCGCTTGTGGTTGGTTTGATTGTTGGAATATTAGTAGGATAGCTAATTCTGTTTTAAGGGGCATGGTTATATAATTGCGGAATTTCAGTAATTGAAAAATATACTTCCCTTACTAAAGCCAAGAAAGTTTTCCACCTTACAGGACCTAGTTCCACTCCCGCTACGGAGTACCAATTTGCACCACTTCCTTTTGAAAATCTAAGGCTTTCATCTCCTCCCCAAACCTCAACCATTCTCTCAGCTCCAAAACAATAGAGTTCCAATGCGCACCCACTTGGGCTAAAAATCAAAACATCCCGTCCAACGGGATTGTTTTTGTTTCCAAAACCTTTTCAAAAAGAAGAAGAGACCCGGAACACCAGTGATATGGTGCGGGTCTCTCCTCTTTTGTAAACTCCTAAACCGTTCTTTGTAAACCTATTAATATGGCCCTATTAGGGGCTTTTATTTCTTCCTCCCATTCTGAGAAATTGAACCGTGGTGAGATTCGCCCCGTAAATACAAGCAGCACAACGACCAAAGGGAGTGAGCACGCTTTCGTGTGAACGATTCCTGTGGGAGTGGGGACACTGTCAGAACTAAGGTATAATTAAGTCATAAGTATTAAGTTAGTGTATATGCTAAAAAGTAGAGAAATTGATGAAACAAAGGCGAGCTGGAGCTATGCCGAGCTGTGGGACAAATATCCAATACCAGCTCGACCAGACGACGAGGAGTTGGAAATAGAAAAGAAAGAAATACTAGCTTCTGGTGTACCACCGTCGGATATCAACGTAATGATACTTGGTTCCACTATAGAATATAGGTCGCTATGCAAAAAACTTGGTACCCATCCTTATGTTGTTGATTTTGCGAAAGAGAATTTCGATGCGCTGACTTCCTATGCTGAGGAAAAATTTGAACAAGAACATTTTATTGAAGCAGACTGGCTTCAGATAAACTATCAGAATTATTTTGACTATATATTAGGGCATCGTCCTTTCAACGTCATACGGGGAGATCAGGTTCGGCTACTGTTTCAAAAAATGTATGATTCTTTGAAAGTTGGCGGTGTTTTTTTCTGTCGAGGTAACGTGTTATTCCCCGAGAACAATGGCGAGTTGATAGAAGTGGTAAGTAAATGGGGGTTAGTTTCCAGTAGACCGTATCGACTGTTCAGTTATTTGGAGGTTCCTCTTTATATTTATTGTGCTGATAAACAAGGGTATCTAGATTATCCTAAAGCTCGTGAGGTCATAAAAAAAATTCATGAGCAGGGGAAAATTAGCGACGAAGATTATACGGACATCCAACCACTAATTTCAATGGCTGCAGGTACAAAGTTTCGTAGTTACGTAACAAAAGAGGAAATTCAAAAAGAAATTGAAGCCGCCGGTTTTAAAAAAATCGAGTGGTTGTTTACATCGCATGAGTTTACTCGGAATATGCCGGTTATTAAATTGACGAAGTAGTATGCCGGAGAGTTCGTTTAAACAACCGAAGATTGCTGCAGAATTCGAGACCATGGGACAATTTAATGAAGAAATTAACGAGGTTGGTTACGCCCGCTATAATTATAAAGAGCTTCAAGAAAGAGAGGCGGAGTTAACTAAAATGATTGAGGGGGCATCTGATGTTGCCCTTTTTAATTCTGGAGCAGCTGCGATGCACTCAGCCATTGCGGCAGAAGGTTTGAAGGTTGGCGATGTAGTATTTTGTGCTGATGCTATTTATGACACCACAAAAAAAGACATTCAGTCGTTAGAAGGTCTAGGGATACGGGTAGTTATTTTTGACTCCACCGATCTTGCAGCTTTGCGGGAACTTGTTGAGAGAGAAAAACCTCGACTGATAGTGGTTGAAACAGTTGCAAATTCTAAAGGTATGGAAGTAACCGATCTCGAGGGGGTCGGGGAAATTGTGCAAACGACAAATCTGGATTATCAAGAAAATAGAACGTCAGAAAAAATATTGACCAAGTTTTGTGAGAAGAGAAAAAATCTTACTGGGCTATCAGCAGAAACGCAGGCCATCATTTTGGCTTCGATAGAGGAATACCGAGTCGGTCAGAATCCTTTTGTATTTCGTAAAGCCGTAAGGTGCATTGAGCAGGATACCGAGCTTGCTCGCGAAGAAGTGGTACGCGAACTTGAGCGGATGGTGAAGCGAGTGACTGGAGATAGTCGCGAAAAATTATCTGTAATTATTGACAATACGTTGCCGTCACCAGTATTAATAAATCCATTACAAGTTCTAAAAAAGTTTAATGTTGAGAAGGTTATTGTTGAAAGCGGAACGAAGCACTACCAGGAGGGGGCAAATGAAATAACCTTAGGGGTTGCATATTCTGATAATGACGAGAAAACGAGGGCAATTAAGACAAGGAGAATCGAACTAGGAACATATTTACAGCCGACTGATGAAAGAAAAATTCCAGATAGTATTTCAGAAACGATGGCCGGAAAAATGAAAAATCATGCACGGAATGCACTGCAACTTGCTGAAGCGTTAAGTGGAATAACAGGCCTTGAGGTTTCCCACCCAAACTTACCCACGCACAAACAAAATGAGCTTGTGCAGGAATTGGCACCAGAGGGAGCCGTTACCTTATTTTATGTAACAGTGCCAGAAAAAATTACCGGAGAGCAGTTTATACAAAGAGTTAAAGATCTCGCCGGTGAAAGCGTTGGTTTAGGTTCAAGTTTTGGGCATGAAAAAACATGGCTTTCAAACTATGGTATGGACAAAAGAACCGTCAGAATAGCTGCAGGGATTGAATCAGAGCAAGATTTCAGCAACATAGTTCATATTTTCAAACAAGTGGCAATTGAACTTATTTAGGGGTGGAATTAGAGAATTGAGTATTTGATTAATCTCTGATTCTGTATGCTTACACGAGGACAAGTTGCGCAATGAAAAACATGGATAAGCACGTTTTTTTGTGAACGATCCCTGCGGGAGTGAGGCTAAAAAAATCTAACCTGAAAGGGTGGGCTGACTTTTGAAAATGAAGAAGCCCATCGAGCGCGACAGCTATCTTTTGCTGTGCGCCCGACGGACTTCAGTGGTGGGCATGGGCGGCGGTCTAGTCGTCTTCCCAAACCATGGTGCCATCTGGTTTGACGACGAGCTTCAGGCGATAGATGATAGGATCAACTATCATCAAGGTATCCCCATTTGGTTGCCACCCCTCTTCAGCGGCCGCGGTAAAGATCATTCCAATCAAGTCTTCGATGGTGTTCACGGTATCCTCCTTACCCAAAGGATAGTACTCTACTAACAAAAATCAAAACATCCCGTGCAACGGGATTGTTTTTATTTTTAAAACCTTTTCAAAAAGAACGAAGACCCGGGCACTGCAGTTGCAATGCACACGGGTCTTCTTCGTTCGGCGGTTCCTATCTTGTTTTCATCGCTTGCGTTTGGCGGTCGTCTTCTTGCTTGGGGTGCAGAGATATTTCAGCGTTCGAAGTGGTGTGTTCGACTCCTTCCTCTCCCACGTACTGTATGTCCGCAGAGAAACACCGAGCATCTGAGCCATCTCTGTTTGTGTTTCTTTCAGTTCCCGCCGCAATGCACGAAGGTCAAAATCTTCGATTACCTTGACAGCTACACGCAGTTTCCTTAGTAGCTTGGTTATATCTCCTCGCTTATTATTCATTGGCTCCTCCTGTGGTCCTTCGTTTTCAGGACACTAGCTCACCTTAAGCCCGCGCGCGGCATTTCTGAGTACCCACGCAACAGTAGGAGGTGACCCCAAGAGTTGTATCTTGATTTTCATGGCGTCCTGGGGAGGTTCCAATTTTGTTGCTCCGAGCACGTTTGCTAGGAGAGCGTCGATGGCAGGGGTTGTGTCAGCTAACCTGGTAGTGAGTAGATCATTGACTGGTATGTCGGCTTCGTGGGCGACGGCGGCATCGAGGAGGTGGCCGTAGATGCGCCGTTGATCGGCTGTCAGCGGACCCTCGTTGCGACACGACTCACAGAGGTCGTCGTCACCGACGCGGAGAATCCATGGGCTGTTGTCGCACTCCGTGCATGAGGCCGAATCGTAGGCTTCCCTCTCCTCGTTGTGTGCGAGGAGAATCTGACCTTCCGGGCCGCGGTCGTGTTCGTCCTTGACGCCGCAACCGTCGCAATCAATGCGCCAACCAACGAACTGTCCTAAGTATTCAATTCTAATGAGCATAAAGCAGTTCCTCCTTCTGCAGTTGTGCGGCCACCTTACTCTTGGTCTAATAGACGGTCAATATAGTTCTGTCCTCTTCCGGAGTGCCAATCTTCACTATTTCCTTCTAGGGCTAATAAAAAATACCTGACATAGCGCCAGGTATTTTTTATTTAATAAGCAGAAAATTCGAACGAGCAAGGACGAAACAGTCAAAGCGCAGTCGAGCGCCGAGAGGTGCGAACGTGCGCAAGTATTTGGGGCTGTTCAGGACGAGACTCCTCGGCTAGTTATTGTTAGGCAAACCGATTGGTCCTTGATCTATGATCGGCCGTGACATGTCAATAAATTCTATGTTTGTCGGTAAAACAAATAAGGAGCTATCTACTATCCAGGGATCGCAACGGTAGTCGGCTTCTTTGTCATTATCAATTCCTTGCCATTTATCATCGCCGGGAACTGCGGAAGAACTTTTTACTGTAGATTTAGCACCGGTTGTCATCCCTTCAACCCAAACGTAATTTGTTTCCATATCGCCAATCATATGAAATTTCATTATTTTGGAATCTCTTGTGGACATTAAGTCTCCTCTTACTTTTCCACCATTTATAAACACGGTGCCCTGTGTTTTAAAAGGATCAGTGGAATCTATAAACTGACAGCGCTGAGGTTGGCCTGAGGCTAGTAGGATTTTTAGAGAGGTGGACTTTGATGGCTCAGTCACATTTGCTGAATCCGTTTCGGCTTGTTCTTGAGTATCAATTTGAATTGCTTGGTCAACCTGTAGCTCGGTTTTGGAGGGACTACCCACCATAAAATAGACGCCTGAAGCAAGACCAAGGGTTACCAAAACGGCGACGACAATTGAGACCACTTTATTATTCATAAAATTCTAATCATTAATATTGTTATAAGTATACAGCTTTCCATCAGGCTAGACACTGGCAAAGCATGTTGCTGACCCAAACTGGGTTGGATTTAGGGGCTTTGAGTCGGTTTATTTTATAACCCGTTGTAGGGTATCACGTCCCTTGGTGGCCCCTCTAAGGCTAAAAATCAATACACATCCCCCGTGCAACGGGAGTGTTTTTGTTTCCAAAACTTTTTAAAAAAGATGAAGAGGGAACGACACATGTTCCCTCTTCATGATTCTCTGTGTTGGCTCCCTACACCCAAATGTGTCTTGGGTTGTGCGAGCAGTTAGCTGTCGCCAACTGAGTCGACTTCGGCGAAGAAGTGGCCCCCTCCCTGCCGGCCGGTACAAGAACCATCGCAGGGGCCCTTTGTTGTGACCTTGATGTCCTTCTGCGTTCGGCTGTGTTGAACGAACGGTACCCCCTCGTCGTTCACGACTTCGACTCGTTCAGTGAGTCGGGCGTGGTGCGTACCGCTGCAACCGAGTACCCACTCAAGGCGACTGTCACCGAACCGTTCACCGTTCAGGGGGCGATTGGCCCCTCGTTGGTAGTTGTTGAACCTTTGCGTTGGCATTGTTGTGCCACCTCCTTGGTTTGTGCCCACACCTTAGCTTTATAAATAAAACTGTCAATAGCCCCAATTAAAAAGAACGATGATCAAGAAGATTAACCTGTTTTTAAAGTTAATGACGTATCAAAAGTTACCTTAACCATGTAATCACTTCCCTTTCAGTCGCATCTCATACGCTGGTTACCACGATGCTGTTGGTGGTTAATCCATGCTAGGCTACTGCCTAGCCCTGAAGTGCTACTTGTAGCAGCAGATATATAACAATGCAGAGCTTATGTTGAAAATTGTCACTATAATCTCAGTCTTTTCACTATTGCTTCCCGCAGTCAGTCTTGCTGAGACGCAGGAACTTCGTACCATTACGTTCCCAGTGAATGGTGCGCACAGTTTTAGTGATGACTATGGTGACCCTCGCTCTGGTGGGCGCGTGCACGAGGGTATAGATATTACTGCTGCAAAAATGACACCAGTTGTTTCCGCCGTAGGCGGCTATGTTAGCTCATTGCCCCAAGAAGAGCCGTCGTACGGATTTACTATTATCATTCGGGGAAATGACGGATACTCGTATCATTACCTTCACATTAATAACGACACGCCTGGCACCGATGACGGTTTAGGTGGCCCGCCGTATGCCTATGCACCGGGAATTGAGCGTGGGTCACCGGTGGTGGCTGGGCAACATATTGGTTGGGTTGGTGATAGCGGTAATGCCGAAAACATTGGGTCGCATCTTCATTTTGAAATACGTTTACCAGACCACTCTCCTATAAATCCTTACCCAAGCCTCGTTGTTGCAGATAGCGTTACAAAATTTGATCCCGCCAAAGCTACACAAAGTGCGCCAACCATAAATGACGATAAGCAGTTGGTCGCGAACTTCAACACAGTTTGCGAGTCGAACACACTCATCAAGGGTTCACTGAGCGCCGTCTACTACTGTGGTGCGGACAACAAGCGGTATGTTTTTCCAAATCAAAAAACTTACATCAGCTGGTACCCAGACTTTACAGGTGTTGTAAAAATTACTGACACAGACCTTGCCAACATCCCGCTTGGTGGGAATGTAACCTCACGCCCAGGAGTGCGAATGGTGAAGGTGCCAACAGACCCACACGTCTATGTGGTGCAGCTCGGTGGAGTCTTACGGCACGTAACGTCACCCGACATTGCAGTCAGTATGTACGGCGCGAACTGGTCAAAACAGGTAGATGATTTACCAGAAGCCTTTTTTGTAAATTACTCAGTAGGCGCACCAGTAACGAGTAGCTAGAAGCAATTCAAAAAGTTCGAAGGCCCCGGCGCTGCTGTGTTTAAAGCAATGCGGGGGCCTTCTGGCCGGAGACTAAGACCGCTAGGTCTTATTATGGAGGGCCGCCATCGCGCGTTTCACGATTGCGGCGATTTTCGCATTGGTCTTCGGGAAAGATTTCCCGTCTGGCGTACCGATGCCGAAGCGTACGGCAAAGATTTCGCGTTCCTTCGGGGTCGCCGTGTCGAGGAACGTTCTTACTTGGTCTGCCAGCTCCTCCGTTGAAGAAGGTTTGGTGGGTTTTGGCACCGCGCCTCTTTCCTATTTCCTTCCCTTTGCCACTCGTTCCTCCTTAGCGCAGTTGCGCTTATCTTTAGTATCGACAGGTGTCCATTGCGGCGAGTCGTTTCCGGAGATCATCTGGCCATAGATTCCCGTAGCCCAGGTTCTCGAGCGTGCGCAGGGTCCATGTGAGACCTGCGTGTGCATTGCCTCTTCGTCTGGCTCGTTCCACCAGACATCCGGCCAGTTTTTGTGGGTCGGCGGCTGATATTTCGATGCGGCCGTTATTGCAAAAAAGCTGTACGTAGCGCTTCGTTGTGTCGCAAGCGAAACATATCTCGCCATCCTCAATAGCGACCAGCAAGTATCGTGTGCCCGATTGCGCGAAAGGGTATTCGGCCTGTTCGATACCCGCCCACGCATTCATGATGCACGGCAGGTGGGTGCTCGTCGTCTCCGGGAAGCGGAGTATACGAGTCGTTACCATGATGAGCACACCACCCCACCGCCCCTTGCTACGCAGCAGCGGACGCTTGGGGTTGGTTTTATCCGGTGCAGCTTCACGAAGAAGCTCATCGCGCACCAAGGGTGGTTGCGCATGAAATGGAATCACACGGACGTCCTCCCTGTCGCCAAGCTGTACGCAGCGCTTTCCGTTGCCGATAACCGGAATGCCTTCAAGTAGAATGCCTGTTGCCATCATTCGAAAACAATTCGTCATGGTCGGGGTTTGCTCCTTGCGAGTTTTGAACGTTCGTTCGTGGCCGCAAATTAGCAGCATTATACTCATCAGTCAATTGTCTAACGTTGGTCAGTTGGTCGTTTTAAAATTTTCAAAACGAAGAAAGGGCCCGAACAACATCTTGACGATGTGTGGGCCCTTTCGGAATTGTTCGGCCGTAGTCGCCAGGGTGGCGACTTGGGCACGTCAGCTGATGTAGCCGCAGCGCTTGAGCGCAGCGACGATGAGGTCGCTCGCCAACTGGCAGCGATGTTCGCGAGCATGGCCCATAGAGGCCAGGAACACCGTCTGACTGGTGGCGTCGCAGGTCTCGAGCTCTGCGCTCGCCTGCGCCGTGTTCTTGCGTGCCTCCATCACGTGTCTGTTGGCGACCAACAGTCCGTGTTTGTTCGTTCTTCGCACGAACGTTGCTCTCAGTCGCGGGAACCAGTAGTGTTCCCGCCAAAACACCAATGCGACGACCTCCTGAACGGGCTGTGCTCCAGGTGAGCACGACTCGTCCAGGAAGCTCCGCAGACTCTTCTTCACGTCGTCTTCTTTCATCGCTTCATTCCTTCTTACTTGTCCCGCCGCCTGCTCTCTTCCTTTAAGTCGAGAGCAGGCGGCATGTGAGCGGTTGTGGTCAGGAGCGGTGGCCGCGGTTCCTTTTTCCGCTCTTGGGGTGGGTTCGCTCCTCGTTGCGGGGCGGCTGTCCCATGTCGGCGAACGGGGAGTTCCGGAACTGGCCATTGCCTCGGACATGGCGGGGCAGTTCAACCGGCCTGGTGGTCGGCTCGATGCGTCCGATCACTTCCGTGCGGTGCGGACGCTGACGCTGCTCATCGGGCTTGTGGCCGAAGAGGGCAGCAGTCGCCGCAGCCCGTTCGCGCTTCACCTTGGCTTCGGCCTCGCGGGCTTCGCGCTTCACCTTGGCTTCGGCCTCGCGGGCTTCGCGCTTCACCTTGGCTTCGGCCTCGCGCTTCACCTGTTCCGCCCGCCTGACCTCGTCCTCTTTGATCAGCCTGCGCGCGGAGCAGACCTGGTGGAAGGCCATGCCCGCCGCTTCGAGTTCGGGTCGGCAGACCGAGCAAACGAGCACCATGAACAGGTGCTCCTCCTGAACGATCCGGGGCATTCCTTGCGCCTCGAGAAAGTTCTCGATCTCGATCATTGAGGGCACACGGAAGTATTTCTCCCAGTTCCCACCCGTCGCTGGCTTGCTGCAGTGCACGCAGCTGCCGACGGGGTTGGTGGTTGTGCTGATCTGGTCGCTCATCTGCTCACCTCTAAGTCAATTTTCAAAGCGAAGTTACCTTACCCACTCTTGCAACAACTTCTAATTTGCAAAGTGATTCAGTTCCCAAAATTGAGAAAAGAACTCTGTATCGTACAAGTTTTTATAGATTTGTCAACCCAGGCGTGATTATTAAAAATGATTTCGCCGGCCGTTCCTCAACCCAAGTTTGGGGAGAAACGGCCGGCGTAGTTCGCGAACCAGGTTTTGGTCAGGCCTTGATGGCCTGAATAAGCGGTGTGGTGTTGTCCTCCAACGCCCAATGCCGCTGGACCTCTTCGTCCCACGGTCCCCGGTAGGTCTGGGTGGACCAAAGGACTATCTTCGTGTCCGGGAACTTTGCCCGGAGCTGCGTTGCTACCCTGCGCCCTTCTTCGCAGTGTGCATCACCAGGGGTGACGATTGCCACACTCGGTGCAGTCGTGAGTCCTTCGATCAGTTTTTCCGCCTCGACAGCCGAATCGGTTGCTACCAACTCGGAGCCGAGCTCTTTCTTGACTGCCTCCACCACTGGGAGGTATTCGCTTAGATGGACGTCAAACAAAAACAACATTACTCTTGAACCCCTTGTGAGTTTTTTGTCCAACCCTTTTTGGCCGAACACAACATACTACGATGTGGATTGCTATCGGTCAAGGTAAGGCACTTCTTGCCCACGGGTGATGCTCGACGTACACTTGCTCTATGCCCGCACATACACTTGCCATTGAACCAAACAATCAGCTGCGCGTTACTGTTTACGCAGAAGATGACGCCGCTAAGGCGGAGACATTGACTGGTGTTGTCTTAAAAACATTTTCAGACCATCCGGGTGAACAGTTTTCAGCACTGGTTGATTTGTCGAGCGCCAGTAATTCGGCTGACCCAGCGACCCTCAAGGCGTACGTTCCCGCCCTGGAGCATCCGCAACTTACAAAGGTAGCCTTTTTTGGGTTCCTTAATGAGACGCAAAGAGTGTTCGTTGAATTTGCCGTTCGTTTTGCAAAAAGCTCCAAGGTTGGTTTTTTTGACTCTGAACAAGAAGCAGTTAATTGGCTCCATCAGTAGTAACAGCTACCAAAACAGTTCGTGAGTAATTTTTAGCAGTGCACAATATAAAGAAAGTACTATGAAACAAAACAGTATAGTAAAACAGAAAGCGTGGGTTGTATCGGTCGACATGGGATATGGTCACGAGCGCGCCGCTTTTGGTTTACGGCACATTGCGTCAGGCGACATTGTAACGGCGAATAATTACGATGGTATTCCAGCTAAGGATTTACAGCTTTGGCAGCAAGGAAGAAAATTTTATGAGGCTATTTCACGCCTCAGCACCGTGCCGCTTGTGGGGCAGTTCATTTTTGAAACGTACGATAAGCTGCAAGAGATTCAGCCGTTCTATCCACGTCGTGATTTATCTCGCCCCACCCTCCAAGTTCGTGAACTGTATCGAATGATGGAGAAGCATGAGTTCATGCGCGACCTGATTGATCGTCTCCGACGAAAAAATTTACCACTCGTTACAACCTTTTTTCTTCCGGCGTTTGCCGCTGAATATTATGGCTACCCCGGGGAAATATATTGCGTGGTAACTGACGCCGATATTAGCAGAGCGTGGGCAGCGCTTGACCCAAAGCAAAGCCGCATTAAATATTTTGCCCCGACCGGCAGAGTGGTAGAACGGTTGAAGCTCTATGGGGTGCCCGAGGAGAACATTTTCTTGACTGGTTTCCCCCTACCAAAAGAATTAGTTGACGGGCCAGACCCAGCACAGCTCCGGCGTCAAATTTCGCGACGACTCAATAATCTTGACCCAAATGGTATTTTCAGAAAGCAGTACGACCGAACGTTGCACCAGCACTTTGGTCGCGATTGGCATAGTCGACCGCAACCACGGTCGCTCACTGTTACTTTCGCTGTTGGTGGTGCCGGAGCGCAAGCAAAAATTGGCGTTGAGGCACTGCAGTCGCTCCGTGTTCGTATTGCCAGAAACGAGATTACGTTTAACCTTGAAGCCGGCACGCATCGCGGTGTTCGCGACCTCTACAAGAAAGCAGTCAGCGATCTGCGCCTAACGAAATATCTTGGCAGTAGCGTACATGTTTACTACACAAAAAGTCGTCACGACTACTTCCGTGATTACACAAAGCGACTAGCGACGACGGATGTTTTGTGGACGAAACCATCAGAACAATCTTTCTATGCTGGCGCAGGATTACCAATAATTATTGCTCCCCCGCTTGGATCTCAGGAAGAGTTTAACGCGCGTTGGCTGCAAACGGTTGGAGGTGGTGTGCCGCAGCATAACCCAAAGTATGTTGGCGAGTGGCTCTTTGACTGGGTGGCAAGTGGTGGTCTCGCCAAGATGGCGTGGAGCGGCTACATCGAAGCACCAACCCACGGTGCGTATCGAATAGAGAGCGTTATAACCGATGAACACTTTCCTCTAGAGTCACTGCCGCTCATTGTGTAGGTATGTTGAATCAGGTTCGTACGAAGGTTTTGCGCTCGTGGGTTATTTTGCGCGGCCTACTGCGGCGACATAGTTGGCTCGTCACATTGTGGCTTTTGGTAATCACGAATGCGTTGCTCGTATACTTTTTTATTTTACAATCACCACAACCCGCACCTGTCGTGCCAGTAGTAGCACCAGCAGTAACAACGACGCCGTCATTATTAAACGGTTCTCCGGTTTCACTCACCGTTGCCACAAAACTACCCATTGCCGCCATGATCGATAATAGTGTTGCGGCTCGACCGGCCGCAGGGTTAAGTAAAGCTGCCGTTGTGTTTGAATTTCCAGTTGAAGGTGGGCTTACGAGGTTGTTAGCACTGTGGCAAACAGATGAGAATGTGGTTATTGGTCCGGTACGTTCTGCTCGAGAGTATGTCCTGCCAATTGTTCAAGGCTTTCATGCTCTCTATGTGCATTCGGGTGGCAGTCCGTTGGCGCTTCAGCGATTAAAACAAAATACCGGATTGCTCGATGCAGACGAGTTTCGTAATGGTAAGTACTACGCAAGGCAATCAAGCAGTCCCGCTCCTCACAATTTGTTTTCTAGTATTTTTCAGTTAGACCTTTTGGCCGCCTCGAACGACTGGTTAGTATGGCCGGGTGTTACGGCAATGGCGGCGCACGACAATGCGCCTGGTGGTGGTGTGGCTGCTTCGCAGGTGCGCGTTTCACCGTCGTCACTCCTGACATACCAAACCGTGTGGAAGTGGAATGAAGGCAATCAGGGCTATGAACGGTTCATTGGTGGCGTAGAAGCAATCGACAGAACCACGCATGAAACTATTCGTGCCGCTACGGTCCTACTACTTGAAACAGACGTTTTGCCAGCACCTCGCCCTGGGGTGCCCGATGCGGTTACCGTGCGAGTTACGGGTAGTGGCAAAGCGCTACTACTCCGGAATGGTCAGCAATATTCAATTTCGTGGAGCAAGGTGAATGCTGACGGGCCGCTGCAATACTTCGACAAAGATGGGAATGCCGTACCCATTGCCCCCGGCTTACTGTGGGTGCATTTTGTTCCGTCGCTCAGAAGCGCGGAGGCAGTTAATCCCAAGTAACTTGCTACAGACAGCAGACCTCAGTATACTGAACGGCGTTCATACTATGGCATGGCTTTTTAAAAAATCGAAACGAACCCCGGTGCATTCTGTACCGGTGAGTGATCGTGCCGAAGCAGTGTTCACGCCTCCGATTGCGCGAAGTGACGAAGCATTTCAATCAGCCACATCTGAGGGTGCTCTTGCGCTAGATGTTTATGTGACCGATAGTCAGGTGGTTGTTCAGAGCGCCATTGCTGGTGTTCGACCAGAAGATATCGTTATCGCGCTGCACAACGATCTTCTAACTGTTCGTGGTGAACGTCATGAAAAGTACAGCCAAGAAGTTAAGCAGTATATGGTGCAGGAATGTTATTGGGGGGCATTCTCACGTTCCGTTGTCCTTCCGGTGTCAGTACAAGCAGACAGCGCTACCGCTACAATGCAAGACGGTGTATTAACAATTACTCTTACGCGCAGTGAACCAACCGCGGTTACCGTGCGCGTTGTAACCTAACATACATATGGAAGCAACTATTGATCGGTTTGAAGGAGACGATGCAATTCTCAGGACAAGCGATGGTCAAGAAATTTATTGGCCAAGTGCCGAGCTCCCGGACGAAGCGGCCGAAGGCAGCGTATTGCAGTTAGTCGTAGCGGTTGACGGTGCGGCCACGGATGACCGACGTGACCAGACAAGAGAATTACTCAATGAAATTTTGAACGCCGACGAATAAGAAAACAAGCTCGCACACTAGTGCGAGCTTGTTTGTTTTGCGACCGGGGAACTGCATCCAAGAGGCCCGAAGTGGGGAAAATCTGAGTGCAAGCACCAAGATTGCCTCCGCCCGAAGACCCCACGCTTGTCGTGGATGCAGTTCCTCGAACTCAAAACAGAAAACTTTAGCATAGCCTTGCCAACGTGTCAATATGTCACTTTCCGGGCGCCTAGCGACAAATACAATAATTCAGTCCGTCGGTAAAATACTCAGCATCGCGCTTGGTTGGGGGGTAGTACTTTTACTGACCAACTACCTTGGTGCCGGTGGTTATGGGACGTATACCATCATGACAACGTACCTGCAGTTCTTTGCAGTAGCGATTGATTTAGGATTGGTACTCGTCAGTAGCCAGCTATTTGCAGAATTTACCACCGACCGGCAAAAAGTATTTTCTAATGTATTGGCATTCCGTGCTGTCACCGCCTTATTCGCTCTTGCTCTTGCCCCACTGCTTGTTTGGCTATTTCCATACAGCTTGCTTGTGAAACAAGGTGTGGTTGTATTGGTACTGTCGTTTGTCTGCGTCGCAGTGCTCCAGGTGTTTACTGGTCTGTTTCAGCAAACACTTACCATTTGGCGAGCGACTATTGCCGAGGTACTTTCCCGATTGGTGCTTCTACTCGCCGTTGTTGCGGCTATAGCCACCGGGCGCGGGATACTTTTTATTGCCTTAGCAGTTACTGTTTCAAGCATAGTTAACGTAGCGGTTGCGGCTTGGTTGGCACGGCCATTCGTTCGTTTGCGTTTCGCGTATGACAGTGAATTATGGCGCCTCATTTGGCAGCGCTCATGGCCGATTGCGCTTGGCGTTGTTTTAAACCTTGTCTATCTAAAAGCCGACACCCTTATACTTTCTTTCGTGCGCGACGAAGCAGAAGTTGGTGTGTACGGAGCAATGTATCGGGTCTTAGAAGTGCTCATTACGTTCCCCACCATGTTTGTTGGTCTGCTACTTCCAGTACTAACGGCAGCGTGGCTCACAGAAGACAAAGATCGTTTCCGACGCATCACGCAAAACGGATTTGCAGCCGTGTGTTATTTTGCTTTTCCCATCGCGGTGGGTGTCGTAATGACAGCTCCACGGTTCACCGTCTACTTTGGACAAGAGTTCGTGGCGCTTGGTACACCAGTTCTACAGTTACTTGGCATTGCGACGGGCATAATATTTATTGGTACCTACTTCGGGCATCTCATTGTTGCAATTGGCCAGCAGCGCAAAGTGCTTTGGGCGTATGCGGTCGCTGCCGCAGTAAGCTTGTTCGGGTATGTCATCGCAATTCCTCGTTTTGGGGCATTGGGTGCGGCAAGCATGACCGTGGCAGTGGAGCTGCTGATTGCCGTTTTGCTGTTTGGGTATCTCGTGTCAGTGGGTATTCGGTTCCGACTCGCTAGTATACTGCCCGCAATGTTGGCTACCGCTGTCATGGTTGCGTGGCTAATTTACGCCAGTAGTTTTGTTCTATGGTTAGTTATTCCGTTTGCCGTACTTGTCTACACCCTTGTGTTATTTGTTTCTAGTCCACTGGTTCGTCAATTATTTTTTGATGCACGGACCACGTTTCAAAAGTGACGGTAGTAGACTTTTCCGGTAGTCACATTGCAACCCGGGAATTTAGTTTTGCGGTATAATAAAATCATGGATTCTACGATTTTAATAAGCGCTTACTTACTTAGTTTTGCTTTGCTCACGTACCGAGCACCTAAAAGGGCGCTGGCTTTAATTGTTTTTTTACTCCCAACGTATCTCGTCCGGATTGAGCTCTTTGGTATCCCAACAACACTTCTTGAACTAACCATCACTGTTGTCGCGGCTGTTTGGTTTTTGAGAATGGTCCGCCACCATGGTTGGCCACGGCTACCAGCAGGAAGCACCGTAAGTACTGACAATCCTTTTCATCCCGTTCTTTACCCACTACTTGCGTTTTTGTTAACCGCTACAGTCAGCGCAATTCTTTCGCCAAATATTGATGCCGCACTTGGCGCCTGGAAGGCGTACTTTATTGATCCCATGCTGCTCTTCACTATCCTGGTTATCGAATTTCGTGGCGCACGTGAACGAATTTGGCTGCTCCACGCTCTCGGTGGCCTCGCGATTTTTGTCGCTATGGGTGCATGGTTGCAGTACTTCACTGGCTACGTACCAGAGCCATACGCCAGTGCAGCGGTTTTAAAATTCACAAGCGTTTTTCCATACCCCAATGCTGTTGGTCTGTTGCTGGCGCCAATTATTGCGCTTTACATCCCGCTCCTCATAACTTCATATCGTCGGCAGCAATCATTTTGGTGGTCGCTCATTGTCGTTATTTTTGGCGTGAGCGCCATTGTTTTGTCTCAAACGAAAGGTGCGTGGTTGGGGGTGGCCATTAGTACCTTTGTCGCCATCTTGCTTGTTTCAAAAAATCGACACCGAGTAGTTGTCGTAGGCGCAGCATTCTTATTTGTCGGCTTTTTGGCTTTTGTGCCAACACTCAGATTAAAAGTTGAGCAAAGCTTTTCATTTAGCGCGCCGTCCGGCGCAATGCGGTTGGCGGTATGGGAAGAGACTGTCGAGCTTATAAAAGACCACCCCATAACAGGCGCCGGTTTAGCAAATTATCAGCAAGCAGTTGCACCGTATCATGTAGATTGGCGACCAAATATTACGCCCTACAAAATAGAAATATTTCTCTACCCACATAATCTTTTCTTAAATGCCTGGGTAGAGCTTGGTCTGGCTGGTCTCCTCGCATTTGTCTGGCTGCTCGCGGCCTTTTTTGTTCATGCCTGGCCGCGACGGAATAGCCCGGTAGTTGCTGGAGCAATTGCCGCAATGTTGGCGTTAGTTATTCATGGGCTGGTGGATGTTCCGTATTTTAAAAATGACCTCTCCATATTATTTTGGGTGCTTATGGCGCTGCCCTTATTAGAAACACGACGGGTACATGTATTTGAATATGATGCGTTTTCGTTTTCACTACTTTCTAGTGGACGGCGACGGGTTGACCCGCGCTTACTAGCTGGTGGCCATGAACGGGTTCGCGAAGGCGACATACTGCTGTGTTATCAAGAAGGAAACGGTGCTCATTGCGTTCGATTGGCGGTCGAGTCTATTCGGCCGTATGCATCTTTTGACCATCTGGTTGCAGCGCACCATCCATTTGATTTAGGCTTTGAAACAGCATCGGAAGCTTTATTATGGTTAGCAACCCGCTATCAAGATCATTCGCGACACTATGGTGTTGCCGCATTTCATCTACGGTTAGTACCATAAAGCTTGTTGAAGACGTTCGGTCATGGTAGCGTGCGAAGCACGTTTCTAAGTAAACCTGTGGAAGGGTGCCAAAGTGGTCGCGCGGTCATACGAATAGTTCTGTACACTAAGTAAGCCTATGGAAGGGTGCCAGAGTGGTCGAATGGGCCGCACTCGAAATGCGGTAGATCCTACAAGATCTCGAGGGTTCGAATCCCTCCCCTTCCGAAGTGAACTTTGTGAACGAAGGAAGGGAGCGAATGAACTGCTTCATTCGCGTGAGGGATTCGAAAGCCGGAACGATGTCTGAGGAGTATTGCTGACGACGAAGACCGTGAGGCGGGGTCGCGACCGAGTGAGCGGAAGCGAACGAGAGTTGTGACCGATTCCCGACCCTCCCTTGAAGTGAACTTTGTGAACGAGGAAGGGAGCGAATGAACTGCTTCATTCGCGTGAGGGATTCGAAAGCCGGAGCCCCTCACTGTGTGCGGGATAAACTCGTGAGGCGGGGTCGCAGCCGACAACAATAACACCCATTCTGATGTGATCAGAATGTCATGAATTGTCAGTAGCTCCGCAGCAGCGGAGTCGAGGGAACGAGGCGAGAGTTGTGACCGATTCCCGACCTTTGAGTTGAAGTGTTGAGACATTCAATTTCTATAAAGCCTCTATGATCGATTTCCAAAAAATTCTAAAAGAGATTTGGGAAAATAAAAATACAAAGAAGTTCAATATCGATGATATTAATTTGGAATTTTGTTTAACCTTTGATGAGCTCGCCGAGGCGTTCCGTGCCTATCATAAAAAATTGCCTGATATAGGTGAAGAGTTGGCCGATGTTGCAATTTATCTTCTTTCTCTATCTAAAATGCTAGACGTTGATTTAGAAAAAGAAATTGTAAAAAAGATTAAAAAGAATAAGCAACGAACATATAAGAAAGTTGGTGGCGTCAATGTAAAGGTTAAAGGTAAGTAAAATAGTCTTCCTAATTATGGAAATGAAACTCATCCGTGATGATTTAAAAGGGAAGGTTTATGAAGCGGCAGGTCTCAAAATTTTTTTAAGAAACAGAGAGTCAGTATCGGGTGACAACTCTGAGAATGCAGCCGAGCTAATTTATCTACTTAAAGGAATGGCTGAAGTAACAACAGGAGATCGTATCTATAAGATTCAAGGGCCTGCAAAAATTGAATTTCCAGCTCGAACGTATCATAAGATCAAGGCGTTAACCGATATCGTTTTCGTTCTCTTAGATAGCTAGTATTAATTTCTGTAATGAGAACGGCCGTCCAGACTTTCGTCCGGACGGCCGTTTCCCTCTTTGTTCCTCCCTTTCTTTACAGTTGATCGTGGGCAGTTCGAACCGCCAACTTTACTGCATCACCAAGGTAGTCTCTGGGCGAAGCGATTTGCCTTCTCGTTTCCTCCGGAACGAGAGTCCAAGCGGCGCGAAGCCGTCTGTTTCGCGTCTGCTTGATGACCGTGTCTGTGGCAACTACCAAGTCGCAACCAGTTGCCCGCGCCGCCGGAACGATTACCTTGTTCACGAGCGTATGGGCATTCGCGAAGCCCGCATGCAGCAGTGATACGTAAAGCAGTTCGGCCGTTACACACGGTCCGGCTTTCTGCAGATTCTCTGTGCAGCGAGCCTCGTTTACCCGCAGACTTTTCAGCAACCGGTCGGCGGTTAGTAGCTGCTGGTAGGTGTAGCAAAGTACGCCGCCGAAGCCGCGCATCACGCTCGATCCGCGAAGGTCTCGCTGCAGGTCGCTTACGAGTGTTCCGAGTACCATGGTGTACGCACCAAGAACACTGCCGTGCATGCCGGCCATATTCTCGGCTGCCACCGGGTTACCAGTCTTATGTGCCATCGTCGAGCTTGTTGAGCCGATGCTCGTCAATTCTCCGATGTCAGACGACTGCAGCAGCCGTACGTCTTCCCCCAGATTAGCCAGTGACCCAGAGGTCAGTACAATTTCACCCAGAAATCTGACGAACGCTTCTGGCGGTGTGATCTGGGTAGACTGCAGCGGCCGCGGCAACCGCAAGGAATTGAGTAGCCCAACTTCGAGGTCGTTCGTTCCAAAGTGGTGTCGCAGCGCCGCACTCGTGCCTACTGCACCACTCGCTTTCCCAGGAATCGCGCGACTGAGTTTCCTTGCTTCACGAACGCTTGCCGCGAAACGGTTACGCAGTTGAGCGAGCCAGCAACCCACGGTGATGGGTAGGGCGTACTGGAGGTGAGTCCGTCCAATTTGGACCACCTCGGCGTACTCTGCAATCAGGCTTCGCCACCGTTGGTCAACTTCACCAGCTTTGACGTAGAACGTCTCCTCGAACGCTTCGCGCATTTGCAACGCGTAAGCGGTCGAAATGGTGTCGTACGATGTCAGATCGAGGTGCAGGTACTGGTGCAGTTCCCGTGGCAGCGCTTGACGCATGCACGCCAAGAGGGCAAGAACGTCGTGCCCTGTTCCGGGGTTCGTTGGCGTTCCCCGTTCACGCCTCGTTACCCGCGCCGTATGCGTCTTCTCGAAGACACGTCGGAGAAGATTCGGCGTCAGCAGCGTGCCAGTCATAACCGGCATCTGCCCGGTTGCTGCCAACGTTTCGAGCCAGCGGAATTCCACAAGTGCCCACCATGAGGTGCGCATGTCGTATCCAAAGGCCCAGCGCAAATCCCCGGGCTGGTAGTGCCCGTCACAGGGCAGTTGGAGGTTGAGCCCACGACGGTTGCTCGATTCCTTGAGCTCTTGAATGACCGCGCCAAGAGGTATCATTGGTACCATCCTTTCCGCTTTCAGCGGGTGCTAGTTGTGAAGGTCGTAGCTTTATCAAGCTCAGCCTTTTTACTTGTTTCGAGTGGCGCGGTCAAGAGAAGGCGAACTGCTTGTCAGAGAAGTTTTTGCTGGGTACCCTTACGGTAAGGTAGTCTTTAATCACTTTGTACGTTATGAATAAATCACTGCAAATACTTTCCGGTTTTCTCGTTCTGGCACTTCTTGGTTTTGCTGGGTACACGTTATATCAGCAACGCTCTGAGAACGAGGTGCTCGCTGGACCAATAAAAATTGGGTGGGTGGGGCCGCTCTCGGGTGGCGCTGCCAGTTACGGCGAAAGTATTCGTCGAGGCGTAGAGATGGCGTCACGTGAGTTGAACCCAGGAACCATTGAGATTGTTTTTGAAGATACGAAGTGTGAAGGTCGCGACACGGTGAATGCGGTGAACAAACTTATTTCAGTTGATGGTGTGAGTGCCATTGTTGGTGAAGTTTGCTCAGGCGCTACATTAGCCGCTGCACCAGTTGCCAATCAGAATGGCGTCGTCATGATTAGCCCAGCGTCAACTAGTCCTCGGCTGAGCGAGGCTGGTACATTTTTTTTCCGCACGGTACCGTCTGACGCATCACAAGGATTATTCGGCGCAAATTTGGTGTACGACAATGGATTCCGAAAGTTGGCTGTTCTCTACAGCAACGAAGAGTACGGGCTTGGTTTTAAAGATGTGTTAACCAAACAATTCTCAGAGCGGGGTGGTGCGGTAGTGGCGACGGAAACGTTTGGTCGAGACGATGTTGATGTGCGAGTTCAAATAGAAGCAGTTAAAAGTGCTGAGCCAGATGCCGTTTACATTGTCGTGAATAATCCAGAGACGGCCGTCGCCACGCTAAAGCAACTGCGTGAACTTGGGGTGACCGTACCACTCTATGGATCTGAAGGGTTGAAAAGTGATGACATTTTAATTGGCGCCGGCATTGCTGCCGAAGGGTTAATTGTCACCTCGGTCAGTGCTGGAACGAGTGGGTTTATTGAACGTCATAAAGCCGAATACAACGGTGCAGAACCTGGACCATTCGCCGCGCAGGGATATGACGCAATGCGAGCGTTAAATCTTGCCATACTGAAGGGTGCTCGAAGTGGCGACGCAATTGCCAAGGTGCTTCGCGAGGTAACATTTGAAGGTGCGTCAGGACATATTGATTTCGACGAACATGGTGACGTAGTTGGTAATTATGACGTTGTAAGAGCTAAAGGCGGTAAATTTATTCCGGTAGAATAAGCGGTAACGTAAGGTCAGCAGTATGTGAACGGCATGTTCAGACGACGATACGTACGTTTCACGTGGAACCAATTACTACAAAGAACACAGAGGCAGAATAATTCTCTCGACAGCACCACCGGTGGTGCTATTCTTGGTAGAGTCAGTGTATCGCTGATACATCAGTCAGCTTGATTAATCACATGCGCACAACACTTTTTGCTCCTCCATTTTTCTCAGCCGCAGGTATGATTGCGGGTCTTACTATAGGTGCAGGTATTTTTGCCGTACCTTACGCGGTGACTATCTCAGGTGTAGGATGGTCTACTCTCCTCGCTGTGCTGGCGGCAGCGGCCGTGCTGGCAATACACCTCAGTTATGGTGAAGTTGTGGCGAGCACAATTGAACAGCACCGTTTGCCAGGTTATGTGCGGCGTTATCTTGGATCTGTACCCGGGTGGATAGCCGCAGTAAACGAAGTCATCTTCGTCAGTGGCGTGCTGCTTGGCTATGTGCTTCTGGGCGGCATATTTCTAAGTAAAATTTTTGGTGGTGCAGCAACGTATTGGTCAATTACATTTTTTGTTGTCGGCGCCTTGCTCCTTCTTGGTCGTGCCCGACAAATTAGCGAAATCAATTTCATGTTGGCGCTGCCGCTCATGACCTCGTTTGTTGGCATCGGGTTAGCGGGCATAGTGCGGGGCGACATTGCTCAACTCCCTGCGATTGGCAATGATCCACTGTTTGCTTTTGCGGTGTTTCTTTTTTCACTTTCCGGGTACGTCGTCATCGCAGACGCGTATCAATTTTTTCGTGGGACGGTTGATGATTGTCGACGGTTACGGTTACTCATAGTTGCCGGTGTGGTGCTGCCATTAATCACCACTGCTATTTTTGTTGCGGGTGTGTTAATGGCATCAGGCGGGGCTGTTACTACTGATGCCCTAAGTGGTTTGGTGGCAGTGCTTGGTCCGTCCGTCGTTCAATTCGGAGCAGCGCTTGGTTTCGTAGCTGTTTTTAAATCGTATCTTTCACTTGGGTACGACCTCAAAGAAATCTATGAGTTTGATTTTAAAATTTCACCGACCGCTTCTTGGTTCCTCGCGGTAGCCTTACCGGTTGTTCCGTTTCTTTTTGGCGCAAACAATTTTGTTAGTCTCATCGCATTTTTGGGAGGTATCTCGATTGCCATTGATGGCATCTTCATTGTTCTCATGTTGCAAAAGATTCGCGGATTAGGAATTTCTCGTTTTCGTTTTTTGCCAATGAACCGTATCGCCGCCAGTGTGCTGGTTGTGCTTTTTGTTTTTAGTGCCGGGTATGAATTATTCCACCAGTTAACATAACCTGCCTAGCAGTTTTGAGAGAGGCCCGGCGCGACGATACGCACCGGGCCTCTGTTCATCTTCGTCCAACCCGTCGATGGGTCCGGCAACGCCTCCCCCTCCACAGGTGAGAGGAATTGCCGGCGACCCGAAGGGCGCCGTCTGCTCGAAGCCGGCCGAGAACAGCCACCTTCGGGGGGTGCTTGACGCCGGTGCCTCGAATGTCGAGGTTCCCGATAATCCGTACCAGGCATCTCGGTAGGTGGTGAACTGTCTTCTTGTTGCGGAGGTTCAGTCCACCTTGGCACTCGGCGCCGTCGGTGTAGAAGGTGAACTTCGCGTTCACCCAGTTCCGAGCTCTGGTGCGATCCCAGCCGTAGGTGGACATCGCCCAGGTCACGACCTCCTTTCTCATGCGAGTCTTGTGGCTTTTCACCCACGCTGCCCAACGGGGCGCGACTGCACGAAAAACGAGGTATGAAACCAGGAAAATTGTGGCCAGTAGCAACAGTTCGGTCATTGTCGCCTCCCTGACGCACCGCATTGCGGGCATCTGTTTTCGATGTTCAAACTACTACAGACAATCACTAGTCACGAGGACTGTCAACCTAAAAGTATTTGGGTTCGAGAGAGTGCAAAGAGTGCAAAACGAAGTGACACTTTATGTTTCAGCGTACTAGTACATTGAAACACGATACGGCAAGAGGTATATTCGATTTTTTCAACACGCACTGTGCCTTAGGTAATAAACCCACCAGCCTGAATTTCCCAAAGTCGTTTGTATGTCCCGTCGCGTTCGAGAAGTTCAGTGTGTGTTCCAGCCTCACTAATACCACCTTCCTCAATGACAATAATTCTGTCCATTTCCATGATGGTTGAAAGTCGATGCGCGATAACAATGGTCGTTCGGTCGTGCATCAGCTTTTTTAGTGCGTCTTGAATCAGCAGTTCAGACTCTGAATCAAGCGAGGAAGTCGCTTCGTCCAGAACAAGAATTGGTGCGTTTTTAAGAATTGCTCTCGCGATTGCAACACGCTGCCGTTCTCCACCAGACAGCCGCACCCCACGTTCACCAACAAAGGTGCTATACGCTTCAGGTAGATCCATAATGAAGTCGTGGCAGTTGGCTTGTCGCGCTGCTTCCATGACATCTTCGTCTGATGCATTCCGACTTCCGTATCGAATATTTTCAAGCAGTGTTCTGTGGAATAGAATCGGGTCCTGTGGTACGAGCGCCACAGCATCGCGCAAGCTCTCGAGTGTTATCTCGGCAATATTTTGGCCATCAATTAAGATACGACCATGGTCAACATCGTAAAGCCTGAAGAGCAACTTCGTGATTGTAGATTTTCCTGCACCCGACGGACCAACGAGGGCAATACGCTCACCTGCTTTCACTAAAAGCGAAAACTGTTTGAGAACGGTTCTTGTTTTGTTAAAGCTGAAACTTACATTCCGAAAGTCGATTTCGCCCCCGGCTGGCTTTAGTGGCTTTGCAGTTATCACGTCATGGATTTCGTGTGGTGTGTCTAAAATCTGGATAACCTCAGAAGCATCGGCTAAGGCTTCGAATTGTCTGCGCAATACTCTTCCAAAATCCCAAATCTGAAGTACCACAGTAATCAAGTATGCTTGAATCAGCGCGAAATCACCGATAGTAATTATTTGCTGTTTCCATAGATTAACCGCAGTGAACATGAGAGCAATTTCAATGCCGACGGTGAGCAGTGTTTGTATTGAGTCGATTCCAGCATCAATGTTCCACGTGAAACGTCTGGCCCTTTCGTGTGTTTGTGAAATTGCATTGAAACCTTCATTTTCATGCTTGTTTGCTGTGTAAAGTTGTACATTTAGACTATTTGAAACAATATCAGACAGAAAACCGGTCAGTTTTGAATCAAGCTCAGCTTTTCGTATATCATATTGCTGTTTCCATTTTGCGAGGCCAATGTTGATAGATAGAAAAATCACTACCCAAAGGAACATCGCTATTCCTAGTCTATAATCTCGTGAAAATAGAACAGCGCTGATAAACGTCACGGAAACGCCGAGTGGAATAATATTGAACAGAAAATCATCAGATATTGTCTCAAAGGAACGGGGCATCTTTGTCACTTTTCGAACCAAAGAACCAGAGAAGTTGTCCGAAAAAAAGTGATAGGAATGCCCCATGAGGTACGCTTCTGCCGATTGCCAGAGATCTGACATTGTTCGGGATTGAAAGTATATGGCAGCAAATATAGCAATCCTTCTCAGTAAGTTTTCAAATAGATAAATTCCCAATATTGTTAACAATATGGCTTGTAGGGCGGGGACAAGAGCAAAATCAACGGTTGCTAGAGTATCGAAAAATCTTTTGTAGAAAATGGGGGCCGTTAAACCAGTGATTCTCGCTAACAATACACCAATAAACGCAATGAAAAAGGCCCGTTTGTATTTCAGGGCTGCATTTAAAAATACAGAGAGTATTCGCCAATTTGTGGGTCTATTTTCGAATAACATACAGTAAGTAAGACGTTAAGTACCCATGCATTGTTACTGTGTTCCACGTGGAACACAAGCGGATATATTTTATAATATAAATTAGTTAAATTGTCAATATTAAATAGTATTATAAACAATAATTGCTATATTTACAAGTATATACTATAGTAAGTATGGAGCTTCGGTTTGCCGAGTCTGAAGACTGTGACCGGCAAGACTTACGTAGATCTACTCTTTGTACTATCATTCAGAAACTTGGGCCGTTAGCTCAGCTGGTAGAGCGCTTGCATGGCATGCAAGAGGTCAGCGGTTCGATCCCGCTACGGTCCAGAGTAATTTTTGCTTCAAGGTAGCCGATTATGTAGTCCGTCAGTAATCCAGCTACAGAAAATATATTCCGCTGAGTTGAAATGCGCAGGTAGTAATTATCCCGCAAGCAGGCTGGGCAAGCAACATCAGTTTTTTAAAGTGCAGTATGCACGTCAGCAGTTTTTAGATTTTTTTGTTTTTTATGAAAACATCTCACATTATTTTCAGAAGTTTTTTACACGCCTTCAGTCTTGCGCTGTACGTAAGTCTTGTTGCATTGCTTCTCTCTAATGGGGAACAATTATTTGGATCAGTGGATAGTTTCTTAATACCGGTGTTCATGCTTTTGCTGTTTGTTCTTTCTGCCACAGTCAGTGCGCTTCTGGTGCTTGGATTACCGGCGGCACTTTATTTCAGCGGTAGTCGCAGGACTGCAATCATCGTTCTTGGTGCAACATTGGGCTGGCTGGCTGTATTTATTTGCGGCATTGCCCTTGTGATGGCTACGCAGTGGCGATAGTTGATATATGGTCGTTGGTAAAGATTACGTTGGCGTAACAACTTCCTTTTGCTGTCACGATGGTAAAGGAAATTTTCTTTTACATCGTCGTGGTGCAGCGTGTCGTGATGAACAAGGTCGATGGGACGGTGGTGGGGGAAAATTAGATTTTGGTGTTTCAATGGAAGACAATGTGTTGCGTGAAATTTACGAAGAGCTCGGAGTCAACGGTGTTATTCAAGGACGGTTGCCGGCACTGGATATTTTTCGTGAGCACAACGGACAACCAACACACTGGGTGGCAATTCCGTTTTTTATTTTGGTGGATCCGAGCGAGGTTCGCATTAATGAGCCAGATAAAATTGATGAGTTGGGTTGGTTCACCCTCGATGCGTTACCCAGCCCACTGCATACGGGGTTTGCGACTATTGTGAAGCGATATGAAGAGGAGTTTAAAAAAATTGCACGAGGTGAATATGACTAGTTTCGAAGCATTTACTGAGCTCGATGTTCGAGTCGGCCGCATTACAGCAGTAGAAGATTTTCCTGAGGCGAGAAAACCGGCGTATAAACTAACAATTGACTTTGGTTCTGAGATTGGGACTAAACGGTCCAGCGCTCAGCTTGTAACGCACTACACAAAAGAGCAGCTACTCGGTAAGCTGGTGCTTGGTGTGGTAAACTTTCCTCCTAGGCAGATTGGCCCGTTTATTTCAGAATCGTTAACGCTCGGCGTACCAGACGAACAAGGACAATGTGTGCTCATTACGCCAGACGAAGCCGTGCCTGTTGGTGGTCGACTCTATTAATGTAGTTAATTATTTTACGCAAACTATATGGCTGAAGTTATCGTGACAGATCAAAATTTTGACGCTGAGGTTTTGAAATCGGACGTGCCGGTGTTAGTTGATTTTTGGGCGCCCTGGTGTGGACCATGCAGAGTGCTTGGCCCAATTGTAGAAAAATTGGCAGTGGAATTTGCGGGGAAACCGATAAAGATTGCCAAAATGAACGTAGACGAAAACCAAGCGACGGCTGGTGGCTTTGGTATTCTCAGTATCCCCACGCTACTTTTTTTTAAGGGCGGTAAGGTGGTGGAACAGCTTGTTGGCGTGCAACCAGAGGAAGTTCTCCGACAAAAATTGAACGCTCTTGCTAGCTAAATAGATTTTTACGTTTCGACCACTCGAGTCGCGTCGGCGCGGGCAAGGGTACCCGCTTGTTGCTGGTGTCGACGAGGTAGGGCGGGGAGCGTTGGCTGGTCCACTCGTAGCAGCAGCCGTAGTGCTTCGAGTGGGGGCGCGTTTGCCAAATCTTAAAGATTCAAAAGCACTCACTCGATTGCAGCGTGAACAATTCGCAAAAAGAATTTTAGCTGTTGCAGAGAGTATCGGTTATGGACAGGTACCTCCAGCAGCTGTTGATCGGCTTGGCGTTGCTAGCGCAAACGAGCTGGCCTTCAGGTTGGCACTTGATGCCCTGCGTCCACGCCCTGACTATGTTCTGGCAGATTATTTTTCAATTACAGATTATCGCTGCCCTGTTGAAGGGGTACTACATGGGGACATCGTGATACGTTCGATTGCAGCTGCGTCGATACTGGCGAAAGTATATCGTGACAAACTAATGTTTACGCTGGCCGCCACACATCCGCAGTATGGCTTTGAGTCGCACGTTGGGTATGGCACTGCCGCGCATGAAAAAGCTATTCGAATGCATGGGCTGACAAAGATTCATCGGCAGTCATTTTGTAAAAAATTTCTCACCTAATCGAGGGTCTTCACGGTGTGACCGCTACCTGGTATACTCGGCAACACTATGAACATAGCTAATTTTTTCTCTGTTTCATATCTCACGACAAATTTCCCTGGGGTGTTGAGTAGAAACGGTCTTATTGCCTGGGCAGTACTCGCCGGCGTTGTGCTCTGCGCGGCCGTTGCCGGCTCAGTCCTTATTCATCGGACAACGCTTTTACCAGCGTGGCGTGCATGGTCCCGACGGTGGGTTATCCTTGGCTACACAGTAAGTGGCTTGGCATTTCTGTTTCTTTTCTTGCGATACGAACAAGTGCCGTGGTTTTCGGCTCGTTACTGGATGCTCCTTCTCGCGTGTGTCGCTGCTGTTTGGTCGATGCGACTACTGTACCGAGCAATCCGCGTGGTGCCAAAACAGGCTGCAGCGCAAGCTGAAGATCGTCGTCGTCGGCAGTATCTTCCATAGCTGAATGTATGAATGTCCGCAGCGAGCTCGGCCGACTTGGTGAGCAGTATGCGGTGCAATACCTAGAGCATAGTGGTTGGAAAGTATTGGCTCAAAACGCGCGATTCAAACAACTGGAAGTAGACATAATTGCAGCACGAGGGGGCACGGTTGCCTTTGTTGAAGTGAAAACCCGACGAGGTGATGCCTTTGGCTCACCCGAAGAAGCTATTACAAAAGCCAAGGTGCGTCGTTTGGCTATCGCACTTGCCCAATACGCTCGGCAAAACGCTGTAACGAATTGCCGTATTGACGCGATTGCGATTGTTTTTGGGTTTGACGACAAGAAGCCAATACTGCGCCACTATGAAGCCATCGGCGGCTCAAATCTTGCTTTTTTGCCCTAACTAGGCTATTATTACTAAGTGCTCATTCTAGGAAGAATGAGTTTTTTTATTCCTACTGATGCTTCAGGCATCAACTAACTATTACAAACATGTCGGGTGAGTCGCCAATTAAGGCCGCTGTTCAACAAATCGCCGAAGAGAAAGGACTAACCGTCGAATCAATTGTTGGCACTATTGAAGCAGCACTCGCCGCTGCGTATCGAAAAGATTTTGGCGAAAAAAATCAGAACATTAAGGTGGAATTTGATTTAGAAACAGCGTTAACTCATGTCTTTGATGTAAAGGTGGTTGTCTCGGATGAATTTATTGCTGAGGCTGAAGCCCGTGCCGCGGCTGGTGAAGAAGAGCCAGAGGTTGTGGTAATGGGCGACGAATCAGATGCTGAAGTGCGGTACAACCCAAAGCTACATATCAGCGTCACTGCCGCGCACTCTATAAAACCAAATGCGGTAGTAGGGGAGGAGATTCGTACTGAACTTTCTGTCCCGGGTGAGTATGGTCGTATGGCGGCGCAAACTGCCAAGCAGGTCATCATTCAGAAGATTCGCGAGGCAGAGCACACAAATGTATTTGAAGCATTTCGTGATCGTGAGCGGCAGGTTGTTACCGCTACGGTGCAGCGTCGCGATGGGCGATCAGTTATTATGGAATTAGGACGAGGCACGGGCGTACTGCCATATGAAGAGCAGATACCGCGTGAGCGTTACAATCCAGGCGATCGGCTGCGAGTGTACGTGGTGAGTGTTAGTCAAACGCCGCGTGGTCCACAGATTGTATTGTCCCGTTCTCACCCTGAGGTTGTGCGCCAGGTTTTCTCTATGGAAATCCCAGAGATAGCCAATGGCCTTATCGTCATTAAGGGTATTGCTCGTGAGGCTGGTTCTCGTTCGAAAGTTGCAGTACAAGCGGTTGACTCGAATGTCGACCCAATTGGCTCTTGCGTTGGGCAACGGGGAACCAGAGTGCAAACCATCATCAGCGAACTGGGCGGGGAAAAAATCGATATCATCGAATTCAGCGACGATCCAATTCGCTTCATTTCGAATGCGCTTTCGCCAGCCAAAGTGTTGACCCTTGAGACTGACGACGAAACACACACCGCCGTTGCTACGGTTGAAGAAGACCAGCTCTCGCTCGCCATTGGTAAAGGGGGGCAGAATGTTCGCCTGGCAGCAAAATTAACCAGCTGGCGAATAGATATTCGTCCAGTCGGTGGTGATATACAACCATTTGAGGCCATGGAAGAAATACCGGCTGACGAGGAAGAAGCAGCAGTTGTTAGTGACAGCGTGACCGAGGCCGCCGTGGAGGAAGTAACGATAGCGCCAACGGAGGCGGCCGCTCCTGCAGTGGCACCTGCGGAAGAGGAAGAAGAGTTGCGCGGAGAATAAATTTACTCATTATTTTTCTCATTCTTATGTTTACTACTCTTCCTATAGCACTGGCCGTTGGCGCCCTGGCGGTTGGTTACGGTGGGCTTCTCATCGTTTGGTTACTTAAGCAGCCAGCAGGCAATGAGCGCATGCAAGGTATTGCTCAGGCAATCGAAGACGGTGCCAAAGCATTTTTGGCCCGACAGTACCGAAGCATTGCTATCGTTGCCGTGCCAATTTTCTTCGTACTCGGGTTTAGCGTTTCCTGGCGCACCGCCGCTGGGTTTGCGTTGGGCGCATTCTTTTCTGCGCTGGCAGGATACGTTGGTATGCGTATTTCGGTGCGAGCAAATGTTCGTACTGCTGAGGCAGCCACACATGGCATGGCCAGCGCTTTTCAGGTGGCTGTTCGTGGCGGTGCTGTAACGGGATTCTTTGTGGTCGGTCTTGGGCTTTTGGCGCTGGCTGGTTTCTACATGGCGACGGGTGACATCGCTGCCCTTCTGGGGCTTGGTTTTGGTGGTAGTTTGATTTCCATATTTGCCCGTGTTGGTGGTGGTATCTTTACCAAAGCAGCTGATGTTGGAGCTGATTTGGTTGGAAAAGTTGAAGCAGGTATTCCTGAAGATGACCCGAGAAATCCGGCCGTCATCGCCGACAACGTGGGAGATAATGTCGGGGAT